>Ga0256406_1000159_pt1 | contig 128311 bp, 85 predicted proteins | sample RumenRJG_03DNA_FD_185986 | JGI IMG/M metagenome (GOLD analysis project Ga0256406, IMG submission 185986) | Bovine rumen microbial communities from Lethbridge, Alberta, Canada - RJG_03 | ecosystem: Host-associated > Mammals > Digestive system > Stomach > Rumen | place: Canada: Alberta... | reverse complement strand
AAATCGACGGTTACCCCTTCATCTCCATAGGATGCACCTCATCGCAATACCGTTACCACGGCTACTCCTCGGAGACGCCCTGCTACGACGCAGCTACGATGCAGTTTCTCAGCGAGTCGCTTGCCGACGCCAACGAGAAGTACCCGGGCAAGCCTATCTTTGTCTTCCAGCACGTACTGCCCAAGAACACCATTGTCGGATCCTATGATACAGATCTCGCAGCCTATTCGCAGGGTCTTGACGAACTTTTCACCAAATATCCGCAAGTTGTAGACTTCTCCGGTCACACACATCTTGCCATCGGAGACCCCCACCAGATCTTCCAGTTGAGCTATACGGCGGTCAACGACGGTTCCAATAAGCATGACTCCTATGGAACCAACTGGCCAGGCTTCCATCAAGTGGGCGCAAATCAGGAAGTGGATTACGATGCTTTGACAGAAGGGCTCTTCTGTCACTTCGACAAGGACGGCAACTTCCACATGGAGCGATGGAATACAGCCCGCGGCGTAAACTATCAGCGCGACTGGGTATTGCGTCCGCCCTTTGACGGTACCAACTTTGAGTACAAGAGTCGTACGGGCGGTGCAGCTCCTACATGGGCCGCAGGTGCAAGCCTTACAGTCACGCAAGTGACAAGCGACAGCGTTGTTGTGACCTTCCCGCAGGCTATCGATGATGACGTCATCTACCGCTATCTCATCAATGTCACTAACTCTACCGGCACCAACGTAATCAATACCATCAACCAGAACTCCCTGATCAGCTGGGGCCCCGATATGCCCACCCATATCTCCATCCCTATCGGCGGTTTGCCTTCCAATACGGCACTGACCGTGACGGTACAAGGCAGAGATGCTTACAATCAAGTTACAAGCACGCTCTCCAATACCTTTACCCTCACTAAGTGACCTGAGGCCGGCATCCCCTATGTGAAAGGAGCCAGCATTGCGTGTATATATCACAGGTATTTACATAGAAGTCCGACTTGGCAGCCGCCAAGTCGGACTTCATGCTTAAGCCTCCAGAGCTACTCAGCAGAGTGTCGCTATCCCGTCAAAATAACGGTGCAGCAGCATCGTATGAGAGCCGCCATAGGCCGGCATACGCAAGCCCGTATCTGTTCTCATACCGGACAACGCATATCCCGGCCCGCAGGCTTTACCATGTGAGTTTGTCCTGGAGTATATTGCCATCGCTGGCAGGCGTATCAGCCGCACCAAAGGAGTTGGCCTTGTACTGGATACACATCATCACCATCTCACCAGAGCCCGTGTTTTTGAGCGCACGTTTGCCTTTAGGAGAGACTCTGATAAGGCTTCCTTCTGATACTGGAAATACTTCACCATCGACCTGATAGAGTCCTTCGCCCTTGATGATGATGTAGACTTCTTCGTGTGTCTTGTGTGAGTGAAGAAATCCGCTGTCTTGACCCGGCTGAAAACTTTGAAAAGAAATTTCAGCTCCTGTAAGTCCGAGCGCCTGACCACAAAACACCTTGCCAGGGATAACCACTCCAGGTCCCATCTCAAGCTCATGGTCCTTAATCTCATTGATACTTCCTACTGTTACTGTAGCATACTGTTCACCTTTCTTAATTGTCTCAATAGCTTTCATTTGGATTTGATATTTATATGGTTAAACTTGTTATCTTTGACATTGCAAAAGTACTATTTTCTTCTACTCCACACAAGTAGGTACGCAGACGTCATCCAGTTACCCCGAGGTTACTATTATTGGCTATCAAAAAGGATATCGGTCATTTTTTGTACATCTTTAACAAAATAGCAACAAGCACCATTCACCCATTATCTGATATTGCTTACTTTTGTAGCCTAGCTATCAAAACTTACTCTTATGCAACGTGCGCAATATCGCGACCGGCTCTATCCAGACTGCCCTGTACGCAATATACTGTCCCGTATTGGAGACAAATGGTCCATGCTCGTGCTTTTCACTCTTGAGGAGCATACACCAATTCGCTTTAAGGAGCTACAGAGAGCCATACCCGATATCTCCCAAAAGATGCTTACAACCACGCTCAAGACGCTTGAGGCTGATGGTCTCCTGATACGCAAGGCCTACCCCGAGATACCGCCGCGCGTAGAGTACAGCCTGACAGAGCGAGGACTGAGTCTGCTTCCGCTCATCGACAAGCTGTTGCTGTGGGCACAGAACAATATGGACGACATCCTCGCCGAGCGTCGCAAATATCTCCTCAAGAACTAGCGCCCGACACGCCAGCTCAGCCGCAGTCGGCCTATGCTTCTCTCCGCAGGCTTGACAAGTTTTACAAGGCCATTGCCAAAAATTAAACGATTATCTGCTATATTCCGCAGGCGCCCCATCCTCTCGTATTATCGGCTAAGTAAGACGCTCACCAGCAAAACAGACAATGGAGGAAAGCACCCGAGAAGATACTTTCCTCCATCCAAATATATCACAATAGGAGACGCTGCAGACTACTTGCCCTCTGCAGGCTCAAAGGCCTTCCAAATGAGTGCAGCCAAGGCACCTCCAATCAACGGGGCAACGATAAATACCCACAGATCGGTCAAGGCCTGACCTCCTTCAAAGAGGGCGGGGCCAATAGAGCGGGCGGGGTTGACAGAGGTCCCCGTGTAGTGAATGCCTACGAGGTGGATGAGCACCAGAGAGAGGCCTATAGCGAGGCCGGCAAAGTTGTTGGTAGCTCCATTGGTCTTGGCTGTTGCGCCGAGTACGACGAGTACAAAGATCATCGTCAGGACAATCTCCACGATAAGTCCGTTGAGCTGTCCGCCGTTGCAGACATTGGCGCCCGTGGTCGTGCCCTGAGCCAGACCGGGACTCGTGATGACAAATGCATAGAGCACAGCAGCAGCGACTATACCGCCTATAACCTGCCCTACAATGTATCCTACTGCATCCTTGCTGCTCATGCGACCACTCAAGAATACGCCCAAGGTGATGGCCGGATTGATATGGCAACCAGAAATACCACCTATCGTATAGGCCATAGCGACTACTGACAGTCCGAAGGCCAATGCTGTGCCTACCACAGACGCAGTATCCGAACCACAATTAAGGCTGACGGCTGCACCGCAGCCGAGCAAGGTCAGTACAAATGTACCGATGCACTCTGCTAAATACTTTTTCATTGCTTCTTGATTTGAAATTACACAAAATAGATTGATATTGACTGTAAAAAATACAGGATTTTACTTTCTTCAACTTCCCTTAGGAGGCATTTTTCCTTTTAGGAGCTCTCCAGCCGTCACTTGACCTCTTTGTCAAGCCATCTGAAGAGTTCTTTGGTCCAGATATCGTAATCCTTGAAGTCCTTGTGAGCGCCAAACCCGTGATACCCTTCAGGATACATATGGAGCGAGCACTGCACGCCCTGGGCTGCGAGCGCAGAGACGTAGCGGAGGGAGTTGTCGACCGGCACTATCTTGTCCGTACAACTGAGCGCGACAAAGGCTCGGGGAGTCATGGACGTCACCATTTTCTCATTGGAATACTTGTAGACCTGCTCATCTGTCGGGTGAAAACCGATCAGGTTTTCACGGGAATGCTTGTGAGTATAGCTGAGGTCCATCGTGATGACAGGATATAGGAGAATCTGGAAACTGGGACGCGTCTGATCATCGGTAAAATGGGTCGCCGTCGTAGCAGCCAGGTGTCCGCCGGCCGAGGATCCCATGATGCCGACCTGAGCAGGGTCTATGTGCCACTCAGCAGCGTGGCGGCGCACAATACGCAGGGCCTGCTGGGCATCAGCCAGGGGCACCTCGGAGCGCTGTCTCGGCAAGCGATAGAGCAGGACAAAGCCGGAAATGCCGCGAGAGCAGAAAAGCGAGGCAAAATTGGTACCCTCATAGTCGGAGCAGAGATTGTGGTAACCACCGCCCGGACAGATGACAATGGCCTGGCCGTTGGGTCGGTCGGGGAGGAAGCATAGCAGCTTGGCGTCGGCAGCGTCGCTGTCAGCGCAGACCCCCTCGCCGTGATTCCACAGAGGGAGTTCAAAATGCTTCTGAGCTGGCAGCGTCAGGCTCAGACAGAGCATAGAGAGAAACATAAATAGAGACTTTTTCATACGATATAGTATAGTTTAGATAGTTTATCATCAGTCAAGAGACGTCAGCAGACGGTTCCATCTCCAGCCCTGCAACGACGGAGCCTGTGGGTCAATGGAGTAAGTCACGCAGAGTGCCCGGCCTATCAGGTTGGATGCAGGCAGGAGGCCGAAGACTCGTGAGTCATAGGCGGCTGACGTCGGCCGGTCGGCACGTATCCAGTAGTAGTCCTGACTAAAGCGTACCCGCGTCATCTCCCGCCCATCGACGACAAGGCTTGAGTCCGTCGCAGGACAGACATTGGCACCCTCATGTAGGTGCAGCGCATTGATCAGGAGCGCTATGTTCCAAGGCCTAACCGATACCGATTGTCCCTTGGCAGGTATTACAAAGGGCTGCCAAGTATCTCTGCGCACCGTATCTCCTACTGCCGGCACATAGAGCCACAGCGTATCCCCAGGAAGCAGGACACAGCGTCCCAAGCAGACATCTCCAGCAAGCAGATGGACGCTGCGCTTCGTCAGGTTGCGTTGCATCGGATCATGATAGGCTACAATCTGCCGCCGCACGGGCCTACCCTCTCCCAGACGCCGATAGCCTAGTGGCCCGGCCCAGGGTATCTGCACGCCATACGACATACGGTCTACCAGCACGCGGTCTCCCTGCCACAGCGCAGGCTGCAGACTGACAGAGTCCACACGCAACTGTGTCAGCATCAGACTCCTCACTATCACTATTACCAAGATAAGAGCCGCTAGTGCCAGACCATAGCGCCACTTCCTCATCGTAATGAGGATTGGAAGGGAATAAACGTCACTCTACTCATACATCATATATGACAAGTCACGCCTAAGGCAGCCCAAGGCTGCTGGTAGGTATGACTACCTGATATTGTCTACCCAGCGGAAGAGACGGCTCCATCTCACTTTGCCGTCGCCCCAGCCATAGTCCTTGTTGAGTGACAACCAGATCAGGATAGGCTTGCCCACGATATGGTCTTCGGGCACAAAGCCCCAGAATCTGGAGTCCGCACTATTGTCTCTGTTGTCTCCCTGCATCCAGTAGTAGTCCATCTTAAAGGTGTACCACTGCGTAGGACGGCCATTGATCAGTATCTTACCGTTCTTGACTTTCACATCGTTGCCCTCGTAGATACTGATTGGGCGCATGTAGAGCGGCAGATTGGCCAGCGTAAGCTGAAGTGTCTTGCCCTTCTTGGGAATCCAGATGGGGCCGTAGTCATTGGCCGTCCAGCCGGTCTCAAGATTGTGAGGATACAGTGGCGTACCCGATGTCGAGGGACTCTTCTGAATATCCAGTACGATATCGGGGCGTTGACGCAGCGCCTGGAGAGCTCTGGTAGTGAGCGGCATGCGGAGCATATTGGGATTGCCGTCGATCATTTCAGACCGGTCCTCGACACTGATGCCGAGCTCGCGGCAGAGATAGTCGGGCAAGGCTGTCTTGAGCGTCACGTCATAGCAGTATTGTACCTGGGCGGGCTGCTTCATCTGCTTGCCGTCGGTATAGACACGGCCGTCCTTAATCTGCAACCACTGGCCGGGGAGTCCGACGCAACGCTTCACATAGTTTTCGCGCATGTCGACAGGACGCCATCTCAGCTCGCCGTATTCCTCAGGATGGCTGAGGAGATAGTTGCGTCCGGCGGCATATTGTGCCTCATAGGCCTTTGCCTGCTGCTCGCGGCTGAGAGACCGCCGGTCAATAGGCAGAAGTTGTTCGCCCGCCTCGTAGCACAGCGAGTAGTAGTCGGCGTCTTGCGCCTTGAGCAGCACGCTATCGCCCGACGGATAGTTGAAAACGACGATGTCGCCCTGCTTAATCTTCCCCAGCCCGGGAGCGCGGTGGTACTTGAAGTGGGGGTGCTCCAGATAGCTCTTGGTATTGAGGATAGGGAGCGTGTGGGAGGTGAGCGGCATATGGATGGGTGTCATCGGGTCTCTGGGCCCGTAGCTCATTTTGCTGACCAAGAGATAGTCACCTGTAAGCAAGCTCTTCTCCAGCGAGGAGGAAGGGATTACATAGTTTTGTCCAAAATAGAGATGGACGAAGTAGACAGCCACGAGAGCAAAGACGATGGCGTCTACCCAGCTCATGATGGTGCGCGTACGCTGATTTTTGGATTTCTTCCACCATGTCCAGGGTATCCACTTGGTAATGTAAGCGTCAAATATCAGAGGTACCACAATCAGGCCCCACCAGCAGTTGATCCAGCACAGGAATGCGACGAGCAGGACCGTCCAAATGCCAAATTTAATCCACCCTGCGCGCTTGCTGCCCTGTGTCTTTGAGGCAGCGGCAGGTTGCTCTTGGTGGGGAGTAGCTATATTTTTTTGTTCCATCGGTTATCAGATAGTTTTAGCTTATTTTTCTGCAAATAGATCGTCCATCGTGAGCAGTCCCTCATGGGTAGCCGTGTACTCAGCAGCCAGTACGGCACCGAGGGCAAAGCCTCCGCGATTGTGGGCATCGTGGGTAATCGTGATCTTGTCAAATGGGCTGTCGTACGAGATACTGTGTATGCCTGGCACTTCGTCACGCCTGATGGAGTTGATGGCAATCTGGTCGGGCTTGACCTGATCGGTGCCGCTCTGTGTGCCGTCGGGAGCGAGCAGAGTGCCCTTGACCCACTCGTGCTTGCGATCCAGCTGCTTGAGTATGCCCTCGGCAAGCGTGATAGCCGTGCCACTGGGAGCATCGAGCTTGTGGATGTGATGCACTTCCTCAAGACTGACGTCATAATCCGGGTACTTGTTCATCAACTTGGCGAGATACTGGCTGACCTGATTGAAGAGGTAGACGCCCAAGCTGAAGTTGGAACTCCAGAAGAGCGTATGTCCTTGATCACACAAGCGCTCTATATCGGCCTGATGGTCCTTCTGCCAGCCCGTAGACCCCGTCACGACCTTGACATACTGGCTAAATGCACGGCATATATTGCCGTAGGCTGCCGTGGGATTGGTAAACTCGATGGCCACGTCGGCAGAGGCAAAAGCCTTGCTCTCAAAGTCCTCCTGATTGTCCGCATCGATGATGCTCACAATCTGATGTCCGCGCTTGCGGGCCACGTCTTCGATCATGTGACCCATTTTGCCGTATCCTATAAGTGCGATCTTCATTTCCCAAGTGTTTGAGATACAAAGTTAGGCAAATGATTTGAAAGCGAGCCCCTCAGGCTTCTGAAAAAGTGTATTTGAGCGCCACGGCAGCCTATTTCCTCCGAGATAAGGGCGCAAGCTGACTGATCGAAACAATATCCGATGTATGAAAAACAAGGTCCGACCTTGTCGCAACTACAACTGACCTTGTTTTGGCTACATGCGACCTTGTATGACCGAGGTCGGTTATCCAGAAAAAATGGGCCGCACTTTTAACCTTTTGCCCCCGGATTCATCTTACACATAGAGAGGCACACCGCCCGACACCATATCTGCACCAGGCAGAAACGCCATGCCTCCGCGCGTGTCGCCTCTCGGGCTCCGACACAGCACATCCGCCACATCCTTGCCCTTGTCTCCCGCCTACCCGACGGTGACCGTTGACACAAGAGATCCGCGCGCAGGACGGAGGTCTGACTACAAGAAAAGATTAACTTTGCCCTGCAAACCACTTAGCCGCTCTATGACTCCACCAGATACCGACATTCAGATCCTCGCCCAGCTACGCGACCCCGCCACCCGCGAGCAGGGCTTCAGGACACTGACCAAGCGCTACGGACGCCGCCTCTACTGGCACATACGCCGTATCGTCGTCAGCCACGACGATGCCGAGGACGCCCTACAGGAGACCTTCATCGGTATATGGTCCCATCTCGACCACTTCCGAGGCGATGCCGGCGCACTCCAAGCCTGGGCCTATCGTATCGCCACGCGAGAAGCGCTGCAGGTACTGCGTCGACAGACCCACCTGCTACAGAGCATCGACTCCCTCAGCGAGACACTGGCGGAAATATTGGAAGCCGAGACATCACTCAACGCAGACCGGGCTGCTATGACATTCCACCATGCCCTACTCAAGCTCTCGACGCAGCAGCGCATTGTCTTCAACCTGCGCTACTTTGACGAGCTCACATATCAACAAATTGCCGATATCACCGGCAAAAGTGTGTGTACGCTCAAGACCAACTACCACTATGCCACTCAACGCATCCGACAATATCTCAAAGACCACGCAACATGAAAGATACCCATCAGTTTCCCAAGACACAACCCTACATCGAGACGGAACAATATCTCGACCAGCTGATTGCCAGCGCCACCGAACGCGCCATCCATCAGCCTCAGACAGCCCAGCATACCGCCCATCGTCGGCTGCATCGCATCGCCTGGGCAGCCGCAGCCGCCATCATACTCCTCATCGCAGGCTGGGGATGGCATCGTCTCGGCAGCCCGTCAGACCCACCCGCCGAGCAGATCGTACAGTCAGTCTCTACCCAGCAAGGCCCCCTCGACACCTTCCTCGACGGCATCTCCGACGAAGAAGCCGCCCACATCGACTGCTACAAGGTGGACAACATCCCTCAGTATTGAGACTTCATCCACAGCACAAAGCCTATCGTTTAACCCTTAAATAACATTTATCATGACAGCAAGACATCTGATATGCCTCCTTTCCCTCTTCACGCTCACCCTGTCAGCCTCAGCTCAGTCTGAAGGCAAGAGCAATCTTAATCAGCGGCTCTTTGAAGCCAAAGTATCCGACCTTGCCAAGCGTATGCGCCTCACCGACCAGCAAGTAGCCGACTTCAAACCTATCTACGCGCAGTATAGCAAGGAGATGCGGGCGACATTAGCCAAGCCCAAGTCACACAAGCATCCCAATCTCACGACCGCTGAAGCCGCAGAGCAACTCAAGCAGCGCCTGACCCGACAGCGCAACGCCCAGGAAGTACGTATCAAGTACGTAGACGAGTTTGCCAAAGTACTCGAGCCGGCGCAGCTCTCCGTGCTCTACATGTGCGAGGACCACATCCAAGCCAAAATACTCAAGCGTCGGCAGGTAGCGCACAAACATCAAGACACCAAAGTCGCCGCTGCCCAGAAATAGGCACACCCCACCCGCCTGCCACGCGCCGCTTCCGACACCGAACTTGGCAAAGCTCGCAAACCTATCACAAGGTCCGACCCATAATGACATAGGCCGGACCTTGCTTTGTCATCTGCAGATATGGGCCCGGTAGCTTGCCGGCAAAGATGGCGTATATCGTTTAGTCATTCGGAAAAGAAAGACCCACTTGAGTTGCGGTGCTCCTTAGAGCAAATCAGAAGCACTTCAGCCTTGCGACGGGAGGATCCCGTTACAATATACTGGGAAGATAGTCGTACAGGAAGGGACTGAGATCCCCTACGTCATGCTTCCGCAAGGTAGCCGTCATGAGGATGGGTAATTTTTTGCCGATTTCATCGAGTTTTTTGTGGCATCTAGACCTTACTCGCCGCGCATTTTTTTTGACGGTATCCCTTGGAAAAACTCCAGTACAAGCAACAGTGCCCTCCGTACGCGGTGCTAATCCCCGAAGAAGCCAAAAGTGCCAGACGACCAATTGTTTTTTATATAATAAATTTGAGATTCTGCCCATACAGGTGCCGATGTTGTGATAACAAGTCGCCTTGTAAGTGCAGTAAGGTCGGATGTAATTTAAACTAGGTCGGACTTAGTTTAAATTAGAAGGCGAGTTGTTATCGCCTGACAGCCAGTTAGTTACAAGAATGTCGGTTCTTATTTGTAATTTATTGGATTTCAACAAGTTGCAAAGGCTTTTGAGCGGATTATTACCTTTTTGTCTTCGAGGACAAATTGGAACTCTTCATTCAATTTTTTATTATAAAAAAATCATCTTCCTTTGTGTCCTTGAAGAAACAGATGCCCGCATAGCCAGGCCTGACGCTCACGTAAAAGCTTCCTGTGGAGGAAGAAGTGCGAGACGTGTGATTGCGACATCCTTCGTTCCGCCTCGCTTGATAGGCCGCTCAGAGAGCATCCACTGCCGACATATCCCTACTGACCGGCCATAAGAGGCGAAAATGAGCGGCTCACTGACATTTAGCGGGTGATAAAGGAGGCTTTGTCCCCCACTGATTTTCTACTGCGTCCGGATATCTTGTCCGCGATGGAGTCTCCGCGCGTTTTCGGCTTCCTCAAAAAAAAGACAAAACGAGAGCTAGCACAAAGTATCTCAAAAACTTACCTATAAAGATGGTCACCAGCGCCTTCCACCACTTGATGTGAAGCAACCCCATGGCTATCGTGATGACGCTTCCCAGGATAGGCAGCCACGAGAGCAGGCCTGCCCATGCGCCGTAGCGGTCTATGACGCGCTTGGCGCGCTCCAGCTTGTCATCCTTGACATGCAGCAGATGATAGATCCAGTCCTTTTTGCCCAAGCGACCTATGCTGTAGTTGAACATGCCGCCCAGCGTGTTGCCGAGCGTGCTGTAGATGAGCAGAAGCCACTCATTGAGTCCCACTACGACCAAGGCTGTCATGACAGCCTCCGAGCTGAAGGGCACGAAACTGCCGGCCAGAAAGGCCGCAGCAAACATGCCCCAATATCCGCCTGCTAAGAGAAAGTGTATGAGAGACTCCATAAATTGAATACCAGAACGGCGATGCCCAGCAGCAGGCTCAGCACAAAGAGGATATCGACGATACGTCCCCGCCCCAATACGAAGTAGTGGGCGAGCACAGGCGCGCTGAGCAAGATGAAGAGGCGTGACACGGTCTCGAAGTCCTGCGGCGACAAGGCCAGCAGGGCCAGCAGAGCAAAGCCTTGCACGATGAGGATATAGAAGTACATGCGGATACGGATCTTGTCATTAAAGTTCGTGCGGCTGAAGTGCAAGACACCGATTACGAAAAAGAAAATAACATATCCGATGCTGACCAACTGACTGGTGCTCCAGTTGTGTATATCCGGCAATGTGACCGCCGTAAGGTCGCGTATATAGTCGCTCATGTAAGGATCCTGTCCCGTCAGATAGCGCCAAGCCATCATCAGTTCGGCTCCCACGGCCAGTCCCATCAGCATGGCAAGCAACGACCTCAGCGTCAGCGCCCTCAGCTGCACAATCATGGCTACGAAGAAGAGCACCGCAACCCACAGGAGCTTGGGGGCAAAGTACGTGGCCAATGATAGATAGAGGAAGGCCTGAAAGATCTTTTGCTCGGGCCGTACCAACTGGTACGACATCCACAGGTAATAGATTGCAGCGAGATAGAGAGGCACGGCAAGCATACCTGGGGTAAACGCGTGCTGGAATACAAAGATGGCGTTGAGCACTATGAAGCACGAGGACAGATACCAACTGCGCACGCGGATAAGGGCGGTGCCGTTGGCGATAAGTCGCAGCACGATAGTCGTTGCTGTCAGCACGAGGAAGCCAGCCCAGTTGGACAGGCTCTCGGCCCCGGTAAGCAGCCACGCCATGGCAGACAGCAGTATAGCTACAAGCAAGACAAACTTGCCTGTGGCTATCGTGTTTCTCAGCGAAGACTGCTGCATAGTATCGTAAGATAAAGAGGAGGCGCCTTATTTCTTGTCCTTGATCTCAGACGGCATGCGGTAGAGAGGGGCGCCGGGTTTCTCGGCGATACGCTTGAGCCACTTGCCGCCGGCCATGCAGTATATCCCCACGACTACGAGCGGCACGCTCAGGATCTGACCGATATTGATCAGCATGTGGGCCTCGGCAGCCACTTGGTCGGCCTTGATAAACTCGATAAAGAAGCGGAAGATGAAGATGGCGGTCAGACACCAGCCGAAGTAAAATCCTTGTCCAACCCGTTTGCGCAATTTTGGCAGCGAGTAAAGAATCAGTCCTATCAGAAATACGAGCACGTAGAAGAGACTCTCGTAGAGCTGGGCAGGATGGCGGGCAAACGTCTCGCCGTTGGCAGCAAAGATGAAACCCCACGGCAGATCTGTAGGCTGGCCCACAATCTCCGAGTTGAAGAGATTTCCCATACGGATACAGGCTGCGGAGAGCGGAGTCGCCACACCCATATCGTCAAGGACGCGGATATAGTTGACTCCCGTGCGACGGCAGTAGAGCCAGATTGCGATGAGCATGCCCAAGATGCCACCGTGGCTCGACAGGCCCTCGTAGCCGACCACCCGCCAGTGACCGTCTATCCTTTGGATGGGAAGTACCATCTCCGTCAAGTGATGGAGGAAATATCCGGGCTCGTAGAAGAGGCAATGCCCCAGACGCGCACCTACCAGCACTCCGACAAAGCAATAGAAGAAAAGGGGAGCGAAGACCTCGTCGGGAATACGCTGATGTCGAAAAAGACGCCCCATGATGAAATAGCCGCTCAGCAGAGCCGCTACCCAGCACAGCGCATACCATCTTACTGGCCATGAGAACAAGTGGAAAGCTACGGGATCGGGCGCCCAGTATACAAAGCTCAACATGGGATGTAGATATTACACATTAAAGCGGAAGTGCATGATGTCGCCGTCCTGCACCTCGTAGTCCTTGCCCTCGACGTACATCTTGCCGGCCTCTCTCACCGCGGCCTCGCTGCCGTACTTCAGATAGTCGTCGTACTTGATCACCTCGGCGCGAATGAAGCCCTTCTCAAAGTCGGTGTGGATCACGCCGGCACATTGCGGAGCCTTCCATCCCTTGTGGAATGTCCAGGCCTTGACCTCCATCTCACCGGCCGTGATAAATGTACGCAGATCAAGCAGCCTGTAAGCAGCCTTAATGAGCCTGTTGCAACCAGACTCCTCCAAGCCGACATCCTGGAGGAACATCTGACGCTCCTCATAAGACTCCAGCTCGGCAATGTCGGCTTCAGTTTTGGCAGCCACCACGAGTACCTCAGCGTCCTCGTCTTTGACAGCCTCGCGCACCCGGTCTACGTACTCGTTGCCGGTGACGGCGCTTGCTTCGTCCACATTGCATACGTAGAGCACGGGCTTGGTGGTCAACAGAAAGAGGTCGTGAGCCGCTTCCTGCTCCTCCTTGCTCTCAAAGGTCACGGTGCGGGCCGAGCGTCCTTGAGCCAGTGCCTCTTGATAAGCCTGCAGCACGGTATACTCCACCTTCGCACGCTTGTCACCGCCCATCTGAGCCACCTTCTCCACTTTCTTCAGACGGCTCTCCACGGTCTCGAGATCCTTGATCTGAAGTTCGGTGTCGATGACCTCCTTGTCGCGCACAGGGTCCACACTCCCGTCGACATGGGTCACATTGTCGTCGTCAAAGCATCGGAGCACGTGGATGATAGCATTGGTCTGACGGATATTGCCAAGGAACTGATTGCCAAGTCCTTCACCTTTGCTAGCTCCCTTGACGAGACCTGCGATATCCACAATCTCGACCGTGGCCGGCACGATGCGTCCTGGGTGTACGATTTCGGCGAGCTTCGTCAAGCGCTCATCGGGTACATTGATCACGCCCACATTGGGCTCTATGGTGCAGAAGGGAAAATTGGCCGCCTGGGCTTTTGCGTTGCTCAGGCAGTTAAAGAGTGTCGACTTGCCCACATTGGGGAGTCCGACTATGCCGCATTGTAATGCCATGTTTGGATTATGATTGTATTATATATGGTGCAAATTTACTATTTTTCTGACTTCGGGTATCTCTGTAGCCGACTAAAGACACGCGGGACTAGGCCAGCAGCGACCAGATCACCTTGTCGACAAGCTGCGACGGATTGACATCCGACACAACGCGATAGTTGTGGATGCGCTTCATTGTCTGCAGCTGCTGGTAGATACGTATGCACGCCCAGGCGTCGATGGCTGCATACTGCTGCTGAGCCTCACTCAGCACATCGGCTTCCCAGTTACTGAGACGCTGGCTCTTGGAGATGCGCTCGCCGAAAAGATTGGCGTAGATCTTCTGAAGGCTCATGTCTTGTATGTTGTATTCCTTCACCAAGCGCTGCAGCTCGACATAGCGTCCCATCTTGAAGTCGGCGCGCGCGTGCATGGAGCGCAAATCATCCTGGAAAGAGAGCCCTATCTTGAGAATCTTGTCATCGCCGAGCAGGTCTGTCAACTCCTGGGGCAGGCCCAGACGGTTGAGCCTGAAGAGGAAACAGATACCCTCGGCGGCTACTTGCAGTAGGGCCACCTTGTGACGTGCCTGCCTGTCAAAGTTGGGGCGCGTCTCGGTATCCAGTCCGAGCACACGCTGCTTGCGCAGATAGCTGACCGCCGACAGCATCTCACGCCGTGTCTCTATGACGACTATGCGTCCCTTGTAGGCCACCTTGGGCAGGGTCGGGATGAGACGCTTGTCTATCTTGGTATAAATCGTCTTCACTTGATTGCTGTACTGTCGCTTATTGTGCTTCGCCTTCCTCATCGGGTAGATTGTACGCTACTTCGTGGAGGGCTCTCATGGCGCTGAGCAGACGTCCGCCCCAGTAGGAGCCAAAGCCGGACGCTATCTCCTGCAACGCAGCCTGCATGACCTCGTCATAGCCTCCATCCCAGGCAGCCACAAAGTTGCGGATGTCCTGATAGACATCAGCCAAATCTTCGGAGATAGTCTTAAGGATGGGCTTGTCGCTGTATTTCATGTCCTCCACGAAGGTATCCAAATAGTCATCATAGGTACCCAGTACGGCTGCCACGCCATCGCGTACGGCGTTGTAGTCATCCTCGGTCACGACATGCTCGATCTCATCGATGGTTTCGTCGTATACGACGGCTTGGCTCAAAGCCAGGCCCTTGAGATAGAGCTTGGGTAACAGCTGGAGAGCCTGTCGCGCCCACTCTGGGGCACTCTGCGCGTCGGGCTGCTCTATCAGTTGACAATAGGCCTGGGCCAGCGAGACCATCTCGAGTGTGTCTGCATTGAGCAGGGGACCTGACTGGTTGGAATATTCGTCCGGATTCATTGGAATAGCTTATTTGAGATACAAAGGTACAAACTTTCTGCCACTTAGCTCCGCCTTGCTCATACCAATCTCACTCACGAAAGAGGCCGATGAGCCATTTTGTCCGATTTCAACGGCCTATTTTCTGACGTTCATACAGGAGTATGTGGTACAGATTATGGAGAATATAAGACAAGGTCCGATGTAGTTTAAACTGGAAGGCGAGTCGTTTTTGGCCCCGCCTGACTTGCTGTCCATCGGTACCGCTCGAGTCATGTCGAGGCGGCACTTACTGGAATAGCAAATGGCAATTTCATCGCTGTATTTGCCTTATCATCAGTCTGTAAAAGCAAGGTGTCAGCGACATATCCCGGGCCGTGACGCCGTGCCGGGACGGCGCGACGACTAAGCCCTGCTCTCTATCATCCGGATGAGCTCTTCGAGCGTGGAGGCAGTAAGCAGATAGGCGTCAAACTGGGGTCTGAGCAAGCCTCGGCGACGAAGGTCATCAAGCAACGCTATCAGGCTATCCCAGCAGTGGTCTGTATTGAGCAGGATGACGGGCTTGGCATGCTCGCCCACGCCTGCGGAGGACAGCGTGGTAAAAATTTCGTCAAGAGTACCGATTCCACCGGGCAAAGCGACGAGGATATCGCTCTCGTCGATAAGTGACTGTTTGCGGTCGGCAAGCCCCGTACAGAGGATTTCCATCTGTACGGCCGAGGACTGTTTGCCTTGCCAATGGGCACCGGAGGGGATGAGGCCCACAGTATGTCCGCCAGCGCCAACGGCAGCCTGCCCGATGACTTCCATGAGTCCCATCGCCATGCCGCCGTATACGAGCGTGCGTCCCGTATGTCCAATCCACTCGCCCAGACCCCGCGCCGCATCCGTGTAGGCTGCAGGGACGTCGGTGTTGGCTGATAAAAAGACTCCGATACGTTGGTACTTCATAATAGGATATTTTGGGTTACATGATTGGCTTTACCCTGCAAAGTTCGGCTTTTTCAACGGAAAAGGAAGGCATGGCGTAAGATTTTGTTGTACTTTTGCACATGAATATGACTGACTTTCACGCTACAGCCCTTGACAACGGGCTTAAAATCATCCAGGAAGACAGCCCCACGGACACCGTCTATTGCGGCTTGTTCGTAGATGCGGGCACGCGTGACGAGGATGAGGCAGACCTTGGACTGGCCCACTTCTGCGAGCATACGACCTTTAAGGGCACGACCCACCGCCGCGCCTGGCACATCCGCAATGGGCTCGAGCGCGTAGGCGGAGATCTCAATGCCTATACCAACAAAGAGGAGACTGTGTACTACGCCAGTGTGCTGCGGGAAGACTTTGACAAAGCAGCAGACCTGCTCTTTGACATCGTATTTCACAGCGTGTATCCAGAGGCTGAGCTCCAGCGCGAGTCACAAGTGATCATCGACGAAATAGACAGCTACAATGACTCGCCGGCCGAGCTTATCTACGATGAGTTTGAGGAGATGCTCTTCCGCGGTCACGGCTTGGGACGCAACATTCTGGGCAAGGCCAGCCGCCTGGCGGAGTATCATACGGCAGATGCCCTCCGCTTCACCTCCAAGTACTACCGTCCCGCCAATGTGACGCTCTTTGTCTACGGCAAGGTCAAGTTTGACCACATCGTGCGCCTGGCCCGCAAACTCACGGCGGGACTTACCGACGCGCCGGCTCAGAAAGTCAAGCTCCCACTTCCGGCCTACAAAGCAGAGGACCGCACCTGCAACCACTCAACCCACCAGGCCCATGTACTCATCGGCAACCGCGGCTACAGCGCCGCCGACCCGCGACGTACAGCCCTCTTCCTACTCAACAATATCCTCGGCGGACCAGGCATGAACTCCCTCCTCAACGAGCAGATACGGGAGAAGCGCGGTCTCGTCTACACGGTAGAGAGCACCGCCTTCAGCTATAGTGACACGGGACTCTGGTCTGTATACTTCGGATGCGACGCCAAGGATACACAGCGTTGCCACAAGCTGGTCACAGCCTGCCTCGACCGCCTCTGCCAAGCGCCCTTGTCGGATGCAAAGCTCCGGGCAGCCAAAAAACAGCTGATGGGCCAGATACGCATTGCCGGGGACAATCTCGAGAGTTACGCCCTGGCACTCGGCAAAACCTATGCGCGCACAGGCAAGCACCGTGACGTCGACCTTATCTGCGACCGCATCGCCAGTGTATTGGCACAAGACCTGCTCCAGGTGGCGCAGGACATCTTTGACCCCCGACAGCTATCCTCCTTGGTCTACCTTTAATATTATATGACCCGACACGTACGTGACGACATCGGTAAAGATTTGCAGCAACGCAAATATGTGAAGATGACGACCCGGCCTGTGGACCGTCTGGTCCGTCAATTGCTCGCGCCGACCGTAGTCACGATGCTTATCACCTCACTCTACAACCTCGTAGACACCTTTTTCGTCGGGCGGCTCGGGCCCAGTGCTACCGGTGCGGTAGGCACCATCTTCTCCATGATGGCTGTGATCCAGGCTATCGGATTTGGATTTGGTCATGGGGCGGGCAACTATGTCTCGCGCAAGCTTGGCGAACGCCAGGTACAGGAGGCGTCGACCATGGCTACGGTAGGCTTTTTCTCCTCCTTTGCGCTCGGGCTGCTGGTCCTTATTTTGGGCCTGCTCTTTCTGGATCCGCTCGTCGATTTGCTCGGCGTGACGCTTACTATCCGCCCTTACGCGATAGACTATCTGAGATACATCCTGCTAGGTGCCCCCTTCTTTGCCTCCTCTCTGACCCTCAACAATCTGCTCCGCCTCCAGGGCAACGCCAATATCGCCATGGTCGGTATCATCGCCGGCGCGGTGCTCAACTGTGCCATGGATCCTCTCTTCATCTTCGGCCTTGACATGGGCATACGGGGTGCCGGACTGTCTACCTTCATCAGTCAGGTCGTCAGCTTGGTCATTCTCATCATCGGCACAGAGCGCTGCGATGCCGTCAAGCTACGCCCTTGCTATTTTGCCCCGACGCGCCAGCGCTACATCGCCATCGCTCAGGGCGGACTCCCCTCTCTGGGGCGCCAGAGCGCACGCAGTCTCTCCAGCATACTGCTCAATCACGCGATGACGCTCTTTGGTGACGAAGTATATGCCGCCATCACCATCGTCATACGCTTGGCCAATCTCATCTTTGCCGTTGCCGTCGGCGTGGGTCAGGGCTTCCAGCCCGTATGCGGCTTCAACTGGGGGGCCCGACTCTACCAGCGCGTGCTCGGCGCCTACCGCTATGCCCAACATCTGAGTACCATCATACTGATGGTGCTTTCGGCGCTGCTCTTCGCCTTTGCGCCCTTGGTATGCGGATGGTTCAGTGACAACCAGCGCGTCGTGCAGCTGGCGAGCCTCGCCATGCGCGTACAGTGTCTGAGCATACCCTTCATGGGATTTGCCAATATCTGCAGCATGCTCTTTCAGAATGTCAACAAGTACTGGCCTGCGTTTGCCACAGCCATAGGTCGCGACGGCCTCTTCTTCATCCCGGCGGTACTCCTACTGCCTCGGCTGCTCGGAATACCGGGCATCATCCTCACACAGCCCGTGGCTGACATCTGCACCTTCCTGCTGGCTATCTGCCTGGTCAGGCCCTTTATCCGCAAGGTCAAGGCTATGGCCTGCATGACCGCACCCGACGGACTAAAAAATACGATTTCACCGAACAATTTGAGATAAAACCTATATAGTATGGCACTCAATTACATCTGGCTGGCCTTCTTCTTCGTCGCATTTCTGATCGGCGCCATCAAGCTCGTGTTTCTGGGCGACACCCAAGTCTTCCCGGATATGATGAACTCCACCTTCAGCAGCGCAAAGACAGCCTTTGAGATCTCTCTGGGCCTTACCGGTGTACTGGCCTTCTGGCTGGGCATTATGAAGATCGGAGAGCGCGGCGGCATCATCAACACCTTTTCGCGCTGGCTCAGTCCCTTCTTCTGCAAGCTCTTTCCTGATATCCCCAAGAACCATCCCGTCTACGGCAACATCTTTATGAATTTTGCCGCCAACATGCTGGGACTCGACAATGCCGCCACCCCACTGGGACTCAAGGCGATGGAGGGACTACAGAGTCTCAATCCCAAGAAGGATACTGCCTCCAATCCGATGATCATGTTTCTGGTACTCAATACCAGCGGTCTCTGTCTCATCCCCGTAGGCGTGATGGTCTATCGCGCCCAGTGCGGTGCGGCTCAGCCGACCGACATCTTCATCCCCATCCTCCTGGCCACTACCATTGCCACCCTGGTCGGTATCATTGTGACGGCCCTTGTGCAGCACATCAACCTGCTCGACCGCACGCTAATCCTAGGCCTGGGCGCCATTCTCCTATTTCTGTCCGTCGTCGTCTGGGGCTTCAGCCAGATGGACCGCGAGACGATGGGCAAGGTAGCCTCCACGTCGGCCAATGTGCTGCTCTTTACCGTCATCATCGGATTTCTATGGTCCGGCTTCCGACGCAAGATCAATGTGTACAATGCCTTTGTCGACGGAGCCAAGGAGGGATTTCAGACAGCGGTACGTATCATCCCCTTCCTCGTAGCTATGCTCGTGGGCATCGGAGTCTTCAGGGCCAGCGGAGCGATGGACTGGCTGGTAGACGGCATGCGCTGGGGCGTAGGTGTGCTGGGCCTGCCTACAGACTGGGTCGACGCACTGCCTACAGCGCTCATGAAGCCGCTCAGCGGCAGCGGCAGCCGCGGCATGATGGTCGACGAGATGATGACTTACGGGGCTGACTCCTTCGTAGGCCACCTCTGCTGTCTGCTCCAGGGAAGTACAGACACCACATTCTACATTCTGGCCGTCTACTTCGGATCTGTCAATATCAGCAAGACGCGCCATGCCGTGGGCTGCGGACTTGCGGCCGACTTTGCCGGTACGCTGGCGGCCATCCTCATGGCTTACCTCTTCTTCTCCTGAAGCTACAGCTCCGGGATTTGACTTCATCATAATTCTGTCACATACAATCTATACAAGATGGCCAATCTGAAAAACCTCGCCAAGGATACGGCAATATATGGTCTGAGTAGTATCATCGGACGTTTCCTCAACTATCTCCTCGTCCCGCTCTACACTTTCAAGCTCTCGGCCGCGAGCGGAGGCTACGGCATCATCACCAATCTATATGCCTACACCGCCCTGCTGCTCGTCATTCTCACCTTTGGCATGGAGACTACATTCTTCCGCTTCGTCAACAAGGAGGATGCCCATCCCATGCGCGTCTACTCTACTACGCTCATCGCTGTAGGCAGCGTGGCCCTCATATTTGTAGTACTGGTGCTGACCGGCATAAGTCCCATCTCGCATCTCATGGGCTACGATGAGCATCCCCAATACGTCGCCGCGATGGCTCTATGTGTCGCCATCGACGCATTTCAGTGCATCCCGTACGCCTACCTCCGCTACAAGAAGCGACCCATCAAGTTTGCGGCGCTCAAGCTCCTCAACATCTTCCTGCTCATCGGCCTCAACATCGGCTACTTCCTCCTCCTGCCCAAGCTGCAACCCTCGATGACCTACGACGTCGGCTATGTATTCTACATCAATTGTGCCGTGTCGGCACTGATGACCCTCTTCCTCTACCGCGAGCTGACCGGCTTCCGATGGCAGCTCGACCGACCGCTGCTCAAGCGCATGCTCTCCTACGCATGGCCTATCCTCGTACTCGGTATCGCCGGCATCCTCAACCAGACCGCCGACAAGATACTCTACCCTCTCGTCAAGCCGACCCACCAAGGGCATATAGAACTTGGTATCTACGGTGCGTGCGCCAAAATAGCCATGATTATGGCGATGATTACCCAAGCCTTTCGCTACGCCTACGAGCCTTTTGTCTTTGGCAAGGCGCACGATAAGGACAGCCGCCAGACCTACGCCGCCGCAATGAAATACTTTGTCATCTTCACGCTACTGGCTTTTCTCTGCGTCTGCGGCTATCTCGACATCCTCAAGCATCTCATCGGACAAGACTACTGGGAGGGCCTACGCGTCGTGCCTATCGTCATGGCAGCCGAGATCTTGATGGGCGTATATTTCAATCTGTCCTTCTGGTACAAGCTGATAGACCGCACGATATGGGGAGCTTGGTTTTCCGGAGCTGGTTGTGCCGTCCTCATCGCGTGCAATGTGATCTTCATCCCGCGATATGGATACATGGCATGTGCCTGGGCGGGCGTAGCAGGCTACGGCACATCCATGCTGCTCAGTTACTTCGTCGGACAGCGTCACTACCCCATCGCATACCCTCTCAAGAGCATCTTCACATACGTCTTCATCGCGGCACTATTTACCGCTCTCATGCTATGGATGCCCAAGTCGTGGCCTACTCCCCTGCGTCTGGGACTCAACACGCTGCTCATCCTTGCCTTTGTCGCCCATATCATCTACCACGACTTGCCATTGCGTGACCTCCCCATCGTCGGCAAATACTTCCGCAAGGGATAGCACGCCCACGACAGCCCCGCTAGTCTACAGGCGGTCATGGGGATTGCGGCCACGGCCCCGCCGCGAAGACGCAGCCTCCGCAGCGCAACAGGCTGCCTCACTACTCAAGGTCTGCACCTGCGATGGCCTCGTCAGCCCTTGCGATGCCGCCCCCGTCAGGAGCCATCGTACAGCCTACCCGCTCCGCTTTATCCTCCACTATCAGCCGCCGTCTTGCCCCTACGCCCTCAAAGCTACATGCAGGCAGGCTGTCCCACCAGCCTCCGAGCCTCCCAGACACCACTCTCCGCAGCGCAGCTGTACGAGACAGCCTTACCCTGCAGACACTCTGCCCGACAAGAGGGAGCCGCACATACCTGATTACAGATAGAAAGAAAATCTATCTGTCTGATTTCCAATAAAATCCGACCAGCCTCAGGCCTTCTTGCAACTTGCTGGCTTACAGGCACTAACAACTCGCCTTCCAGTTTAAACTACATCGGACTTAGTTTAAACTACATCCGACCTTGTTTTAAAAACATCGGACCTTGCCTATCGCACAAGGCATATAGCTGATCAGGCAGGGTGACTTGCAGGCAGAAGTTGGGCGACGATTGCGCCACAGAGCGCTTGTGGAAGTTCTGCCGACGCTCTCCCCCCATCCACGCCGCCTGCACCGTCCCAACAATCCTCATACCCCACCAGTCATCGTCCCTGCAAGACGACAGCGGGCGGCCTACCCTACGCGCCCACGCCCTCCGCCTCCTCGGTAGCCCCTATATTCCCCCTCCGACAGCAAGTGCCGACAGCCGTATGGCAAGGCCTCTAAGGGTACAACAGCCATCTGACGGACCAACCGACCGGCCGATCCATCTACAGACTCACCTGAAGACGCACCACAAGCATCCCGTCGCCATCCAGACTGCTCAGCGATACTGTCCGGAACAGCGCTGATGTGCTCCGGCCGCACACAGCAGTCATCCCCTCGGCAGCCGTATGCAGCAATTGCTGTTTTTTGCCGTCAAAGAATTGGTATGTTACGGATAAATCGTACCTTTGCGGTATGAAATCCAATATCGGTATCTCATCAAAGGGACTTCAGGCCCCTTCAGCCTAATGAAATCAACTCAGCAACCTGACTTATTTGGCCAAGTCGTCGACTCACTCTCCGATTGCACGGGGATGCAGCGACAGGGCTTCTTTCATGAGTACAGAGACAGCGACCCGCTGCCCAGTGCAAGCGTGCTCAAGGATATCATAGACTTGTGCAGGGCCATATTCTTCCCAGGCTTTTACGGGCGCAACTGTATCAGTCAGTCCACGCTCAAGTACACGATGGGCGTGCAGGTTGAGAGTCTGTACAACTTCCTGGTCAAGCAGATTGCCGCCGGACTCTGCTTCTGTACCAAGACGGCTGAGGGCGAGAGCAACGATCCCTTTTTTGCCAAAGCCCAAGATATCGCATCCTACATCATAGAGTCTCTGCCGCGCCTGCGCAAGACGCTCGAGACAGACGTTGTGGCGGCCTTCAACGGCGACCCCGCGGCGACAGACTACGGCGAAGTGATCAGCTGCTATCCCATCATCAAGACACTGATCAACTACCGCTTGGCTCACGAGCTCTACATGCTCCACGTACCTCTCATCCCGCGCATGCTGACTGAGATGGCCCACAGCGAGACCGGCATCGACATACATCCGGGAGCCACCATCGGCCACCACTTCACCGTCGACCACGGCACAGGTGTCGTCATCGGCGCCACATGTATCATCGGCAACAATGTAAAACTCTACCAGGGCGTCACACTCGGCGCCCGCAGCTTCCCACTCGACGACCAGGGGCATCCCATCAAGGGCATACCGCGTCACCCTATCCTCGAGGACGACGTCATCGTCTACTCCAACGCTACAATACTTGGACGTATCACGATCGGCAAGGGAGCTATCGTGGGTGGCAACCTATGGGTGACCGAGGACGTGCCGGCCGGCACAAGGGTGGTCCAATACAGGAAATAACAAGCCAAAACATACATACAAACCAATCTCGGACTGAGTCCGCAAAAATCCTCAATGGAAAAAACACAACTCATCGCCAAAACTTTCCAAGGACTAGAGGAAGTATTGGCCCAAGAGCTTACTCAGCTGGGAGCTGAGGACGTCACCAGAGGCAACCGCGTCGTCTACTTCAAAGGCGACCTGGAGATGATGTACCGCGCCAACTTTGAGCTGCGCACGGCTATCCGCATCCTCAAGCCCATAGCTACATTCAAAGCATCTACCGCCGACGAAGTCTACGACGCCGTCAAGCAGATCGAGTGGACCAACTACCTGCAACTGGATACGACCTTCGCCGTAGACTCTGTGGTCTATAGCGAAGACTTCCGCAACTCCAAGTTTGTATCTTACAAAGTCAAGGACGCCATCGTCGACTACTTCCGCGAGAAGACCGGCAAGCGCCCCAACATAAGCGTCGCAAGCCCGGACATTCGCTTCAATATGCATATCTCCGAGACCGACTGCACCCTGAGCCTCGACTCGTCGGGCGAGAGTCTCCACAAGCGCGGCTACCGCCAAGCCACCGTCGAAAGCCCTCTCAACGAGGTACTCGCAGCTGCCATGATACTGATGACAGGCTGGAAGGGGGAGTGCGACTTCATCGACCCGATGTGCGGCAGCGGCACCCTGCTGATAGAGGCGGGCCTCATCGCACGCAATATAGCACCCGGCGTCTTCAGACAGCACTACGCATTTGAAAAATGGCAGGACTTCGACCCGCAACTCCTCGAGCGCATCTACAATGATGACTCCAAAGAGCGGCCATTTGAGCACCATATCTACGGATACGACATCGACGCAAGCGCCATCGCCGCCGCCTCGGCCAACGTCAAGGCCGCGGGCCTCACCAACGACATCACGCTCGCTGTGCAACCCATCCAGAAATTTACCCAGCCCGCCCAGAAGAGCATCATCGTCACCAATCCTCCCTACGGAGAACGTATCAGCAGCCCCAATCTGCTCGGTCTCTACCATACACTGGGCGAGCGCCTCAAGCATCAGTTTGTCGGGGGCGACGCCTGGATCATCGGCTTCCGCGAGGAGACTTTTGCTCAGATAGGTCTCAAGCCCAGCCTCAAGATCTCGCTCTACAATGGTTCACTCAACTGCCTCTTCAACAAGTACACCATCTTCAGCGGGCAGCTCGACAAGTACCGTGCAGAGGGAGGCGAGCTCAAGACCGACGAAGAGCGCCAGCGCAACGCACAGCGCAAGCGTCTCAAGCCTCATCGCGACTACAAGCCTCAGCGCGACGACCGCGACGACATAGATAGCGAGATACCTGACTACATACTGAGACGCCATCGCCAGTTTGTCAGCAATGAGCAGCGTCAGGCCCGCAAGGCGCGTTACAATGACTACGACAGTAGCGACAATCACGGCTCTGACAGCGATCAGGCGCCGCGCCATAGCTCCGGTCCCCGTCACAGCGACCGCGGCTACAGCCCTGCTCACGACTCTCACCGCAACTTTGACAAGGGAGGCGGCAAGAAATACGGCAGTTACAAGGACCGCAAAGACTTTAAGCCTAACAAGGGAGGACGCCACTTTGACTAAATACTATTCCTTTCAGACCGACAGCAATGGCTGTCAAGCCTCGTCCAAGCACAACCGCACTCCGTACCTGCTGCGCCTAGCCTTGTCGGTCGTAGCCCTGACCTGTATGACAAGTATATCAGCTCAGCAGAAATCATTTACTCTCGAAGATCTCATCCCGGGCGGCAAGACCTACACCGCCATGCAGCCCACAAGCCTCAAGACCGTATGGTGGGGCGACAACCTCCTGCGCCTCGACGCCGAGACCTGCTATCAGCTCAACGGACGTCACGACTGGACACCGATCTTCCAGCTCCACGAGATCAAGGATGCCCTGCGTGCCGACCACATCGACGTGCCCAACGACCTCAGTCTCAAGAGCGCCGCCTTCCCCGACGTCAGACGCACAGAAGCCCTCTTCGTCACCTCACGCCTCCTCTTCTCCTACGACTGGAAGCGCAAGTGCATCACCAAGAGCCGCACCTTTGACAGCCCTATCTCCTGGCAAGACTACTCCAGTGCGTCGGGCTATCTCGCCTACAATCAAGACGACAATCTCTACATCGCCGCCGCAAGCCGCCGCAAGCCTATCCAGCTCAGCCACGACGGCAGCCGCGAAATCGTATACGGCCAGTCCGTCCACAGAGACGAGTTTGGCATCAGCAAGGGTACCTTCTGGAGTCCCGACGGCCGCAAGCTCTGCTTCTACCGTATGGACCAGTCGATGGTAGCCGACTACCCGCTCGTAGACATCAGCACCCGCATCGCCACTGTCCAGCCCATCAAGTACCCGATGGCCGGCGAGACAAGCCACAAGGTGAGCATGGGCGTCTACGATCTGAGCCGCGACCGCACAGTATGGCTTCAGACCGGCGACAACACGGACCAATACTATGCCTGCATCAGCTGGACGCCCGACAGCAAGCATATCCTGCTCTACAATATCAACCGCGACCAAAACCATGCCCGACTCCTCGAGTTTGATGCCAAGACCGGCGAGCTCGAGAGAGAGCTCATGGAGGTCAGCCATCCCAAGTACGTCGAGCCACAGCACCCCGTGACCTTCCTGCCATGGGACAGTGACAAGTTTGTCTACTGGAGCCAGCAGTCCGGATACGACAATCTCTATCTCTACAGCCTCAGTGAAGGGCGCACCCTCCGATGTGTCACCGAGGGGCACCAAGGCGTCGTCGTCGACTTTCTGGGCTTCAATGTCGCAACCCGCAGCATTATCGTCAATACTACCTGGGCATCGCCCATACAGCACAATCTGTACAGCGTAAGTCTCAACAACGGCACTGCTACTCCCCTCGACAATGGAGAAGGAGTGCACCGCGCCATGCTCTCCGAAGACGGCAGTCATCTGGTCGACACCTGGTCATCGCCCAGTATGCCCCGCTCTACAGACATCGTCAATACCGGCAACGCAACCCGCATCACGCTCCTCGCAAGCTACAGCCAGTGGAGCGGATACAAGGTGCCCGACATCTCCTGCGGCACCATCAAGGCCGCAGACGGCACCACCGACCTCTACTATCGCCTCATCAAGCCTACAGACTTTGACTCCACCAAGCGGTATCCCGCCGTAGTCTATGTATACGGCGGCCCCCACGCCCGCAACGTCTTAGCCTCCTGGGGCTACGCCTACCGCGGCTGGGAAATCTACATGGCGCAGCGCGGATACGTCGTCTTCGTGCTCGACAACCGCGGCAGCAGCGAACGGGGAGGCGACTTCGAAAACGTCATCTTCCGCCATTTAGGCACAGAGGAGATGAAGGACCAAATGCGCGGCGTAGACCTGCTCAAGAGCCTGCCCTATGTCGACAGCACCCGCCTCGGCGTACACGGCTGGAGCTATGGAGGATTTATGACCATCAACCTTATGCTCACCCACCCCGAGACCTTCAAATGCGGAGTCGCCGGCGGGCCTGTCATAGACTGGAGCTACTACGAAGTGATGTACGGGGAGCGCTACATGGACCGCCCTCAAGACAATCCGGAAGGCTACCACGCTAACAACCTGCGCCTGCGTGCAGGCAACCTGAAGGGACGTCTGCTCGTCATCTTCGGATACAATGACCCCACATGCGTGCCCCAACACACGCTGTCCTTCATCCGCGCCTGCGAGACAGCCGGCACGCATCCCGACCTCCTCACCTACCCGGGCGACGGGCACAATATGTTCGGCCGGGACCGCGTCCATCTCCACGAGCAAATCACCCGCTACTTTGAGGACCATCTCAAATAGTCTCTCCGAGGCGGCCCACAACTACTGCGACACATACATTTAAATATACAGCTACTCAAACACTACTCACATGAACATATTACTCCTCGGCAGTGGCGGCCGCGAACACGCAATAGCGTATAAGATCGCACAGAGTCCCCGCCTCAAGCATCTCTACATCGCTCCCGGCAACCCCGGCATGGCGGCTCAGGGCGAACTGGTCAACCTGGATATCCTCGACTTTGAGGCAGTGGGAAAATTTGCCCTCGACAAACAGATAGACATGATGGTCGTAGGCCCCGAAGTACCCCTTGTCAATGGTATCGCTGACTACTTTGCCACCCACAAGGACCTGCAGCATATCGCCGTCATCGGTCCTAGCAAGGGCGGCGCCCGACTCGAGGGAAGCAAGGATTTTGCCAAGCAGTTTATGCAGCGTCATGGCATCCCCACGGCCGCTCACCGTACATTTGACGGTACGACCATCAAGGAAGGCCTCGCCTATCTCGAGACACAGCAGCCGCCCTACGTGCTCAAGGCCGACGGTCTGGCAGCCGGCAAAGGCGTCCTGATCATCAACAATCTCAAGGAGGCGCAAAAGGAGTTCAAGGCGATGCTCGACGGCATGTTTGGCAACGCCTCAGCAAGCGTCGTCATCGAGCAATTCCTCAGTGGTATCGAGTGCAGCGTCTTTGTCTTGACCGACGGCAAGGGACACTATAAGATACTCCCCGAGGCCAAGGATTACAAGCGTATCGGCGAGCATGACTGCGGCCTCAATACGGGTGGCATGGGAAGCGTCTCGCCCGTCAGCTTCGCCACCCCGGAGTGGATGGCCAAGGTTGAGGAGCGCATCATCCGCCCCACGATCCAAGGGCTCCTCGACGAGCAGATAGACTACAAGGGCTTCATCTTCTTCGGCCTCATCAATGTCGGCGGAGATCCCTACGTCATAGAGTACAACTGCCGCATGGGCGATCCTGAGACCGAGAGTGTCATGCCACGTATCCAGTCTGATCTCCTCGACCTCATGGAGGGTGTCGTCAAGGGCGACCTTGACAAGCGACAGCTCGAGATTGACCCGCGCTCAGCAGTCAACGTGATGCTCGTCAGCGGCGGCTATCCGCAAGAATACCACAAGGGCTACGTCATCAGCGGCCTCGACAAGGTCAGCAAGGAGAGTCTCATCTTCCACAGCGGCACAGCGCTCAACAGCGAGGGCCAGCTCGTAACCAACGGAGGGCGTGTCATCTCTGTCACTTCCTTTGGTAAGGACAAGGACGAGGCACTTGCCAAGAGCATGCTCGGCGCCAGCGAGATACAGTATCAGGACAAATATTACCGTCGAGACATCGGGCAAGATTTACAATAGGCATTATCATGCACAAGCTCGTATTCACGCTCTCCCTCATCACTCTCGTCACAGCCACCTCCTGCAGCAGCAAGCAGCAGGCCATAGGCGGTCACAAGGACAAGCACGGCTGCTACACCTCAGCCGGATACACTTGGAGTCAGGTGCGACAAGACTGCATACAGCCCTGGGAAGCCGGCACACGTCTCCTCAATGCCATCGACTCAGCCGCCACCACATGCACCTACGTCGTGATGAGTCCAGACAGCAGCCGAGCTGAGCTCTTTCTGCCCTCCATCCCTACGCGTCCCATTCTGACCAAGAGCACAGCAGGCCAGTGGCAGCAAGGCTCGTTTCTCCTCCGCACGGAGCATGGTATGCTCCAGCTCTACCACAAAGCCACGCTCATTTACAGCCAGGAGCACAAATAGCTCTGGCACGGCTTCGTGGTAGCCTGTTAAAGCGATTATTCATCATCAAACAAAAGCGCTATGATTAACAAACCCCTTTTCAAGTCTTTTACTATCCTAGCTTTCCTGTTCAGCGCCGCACCATGTCTGACCGCTTCGGCTAGCAGCCCTTCGGAGCCCACTACGGCTGCCCAGCAGCTCGTGCTGACGTCTTCCGCCAAGACGCCCACGACTCTCCGTCTCCTCTACTGGAATATCCAAAACGGCATGTGGGACGGACAGACCGACGACTACAAGCGCTTCACCGATTGGGTCGCCGCTCAAGATCCCGACATCTGCGTATGGTGTGAGGGGCAGAAAAACTACGCGACCAATTCCGCCTCTGCAGAGCGCGAAACCGAAGCTGAGTGTCTCAGCCGATGGAAACGTCTCGCCGCACGCTACGGCCACACCAATATCTACCTCAGCGCACATCGCGACAACTACCCTCAGGTCATCACCTCCAAGCATCCCGTCGAGGTCATCAAGCGCCTCACAGGCCAGCCGAGCGACACCATCGTAGCCCACGGAGCCTCATGGTCGGTGCTCAAGATAGCCAAGAAGCGCATCAATATCGTCACGCTCCATACCTGGCCCCAATCCTACGCTTACGGTATCCCCACCTCGGATCGCGAGGCCAGCACCAAGCGACATGGAGGCGACAGCACGCGCACTGCAGAATTGCAGTATATCTGCAACAACACTATACTTACGCATCCCAATGCCAAGGATGAGCTCTGGATGATGATGGGCGACTTCAACGCCCGCTCACCTCTCGACAATGATACCTACAAGTTGGATGAAAACAGTTCGGTATTCTGGGTACACAACTACATTCTGGCACATACGCCCTATGTAGACATTGTCAAGAAGCAGTACCCCAGCACTTTCCTGACCACGACGGGACACAAGTCGCGCATTGACTTCATCTATGCCACCGCGCCCCTCTATCAACTGGTTAAGAACGTACAAGTGATCTCAGACAGCTACACTACGCCGGTGCGCGACCCGCAAAATCTGTCAAACTTCTGGCATCCGTCGGATCACCGTCCCATCATCGTCGACTTTATGCTGAAGTGATGCGGACAGTCCGCTCTCACAGCGCACTCAGCACCCCTCTCGTCCCCTCCGCCAGAGACCCGCGATAGATACACCAGCGACAGCTCCATACAACTCGCCTTCCAGTTTAGACAAGGTCGGACCTAGAAAAAAAACAGGTCCGACCTTGTCTTTAAAACATCGGATACTGTCACGCCGACATCTGCCCCATAGCTTTTGCTTCTCATCCAAAAGTACATATCATCAATTTTTCGTAAATTTGCAGCCCCTTAGCAATTATTCAAACTATACTTACCATGGGCTGTGAAGCACCTTGTATCATAATCAACACCACTCCTGAACCCCTGCTCCGACGTAAGCTCGACCTGCTCCTACGCACGGGCTGCCTGCTCGTAGAGAGTGGTGCCGACACTTCTCGTGTCATGCGCAACATGAAGCGCACTGCCGCCTATCTCGGACTACCCGAGGAACACCTCCATCTCTTCATCAACTTTAATATGGTGATGGTCAACCTCAGCGACGAGGAGCACTCCTTCACCCAGTTCCGGCGCATCGACAAGCACGGCATCAATATGACAGCCCTTGAGTCTATCAGCAAGCTGTCCTGGCGCGCTATCCAGGAAGACTACTCTATGGCGCGCTACGAAACAGAGCTGGAGCAGATAGCCTCGCGCAAGCGCAATTACACGTCGTGGCAAGTAGCCATAGGCAGTGGGCTGGCGTGCGGAGGCTTCTGCGTGCAGTTTGGATGTGACTGGACGGCCTTCGCATACGCCTCCATCGCAGCCATACTCGGCATGCGCCTACGCACATGGCTCAACTGGAAGGGCAGCAACTCCTATCTCAACATCACAATGGCCGCATTTGTATCGACACTGATAGCTTGGGTATTCACCTTCTGCGGCACCAGCAGGCCCATGGCCGGCATCCTGCCCTCCTGGATGCTGACGGATACGCCCTGGCATCCCTTGATGGCGTGCGCACTTTTCATCGTGCCCGGTGTACCCCTGATCAATTTTGTCAACGATATGCTCAACAACTATATGCAAATGGGCTGGACACGCGCCACTCAGACCCTGCTCATCGTACTGGCCATGTCATTTGGTATCGCATTTGCCATAGACGTGTGCGGCATTGACAATTTCGTACGCGACCTCTCAATGACGCCCCACCACACCTATATCTCTTACGCCGTAGCGGCGGCTATCTCCGCCATGGGCTTCTCCATGATCTTCAACATCCCACGCCGTCTCCTCTGGGCCGTTGCCCTGGGCGGCATCATCGCAGTCTGCACGCGCAACTTCGTAAGCCTCGGCCCCTCGACCCACAATTTCGGCCTCGACTTCGGCCCCGTGATTGGATCATTTGTCGGATCGGCCGTCGTCAGTCTCATCGCCACGCGCGCCATGCACACCCTGCACACTCCCCATCACTGTCTCTCCATCCCAAGCGTCATCCCGATGATACCTGGAGTGCTGATGTACAGAGCACTCTTTGCCTTTATCGATATGCACGGCGTGGTCGGTGAAGTCACAGTAGCTATGAGCAACGCTATCAGGGCTTCGTTGATCATCCTCTTCATCGCTGTGGGCGTCGCCATCCCCAATATCTTCGTACGACGTCTCATCTCGCCCAAACGCAAGCGCAAGCTGCTCAACCTGCTTATCGAACGTAAGAGACGGCACGGTGAATTCATCAATCTGGACAACGTGGAGAGCCACTGATTTTGCACTTTATGGCTGACACTATCTGATGTAGTCTTAAGACAAAACGCCCCAATCGTCTCAAAGTCTGAAATACTATGTCGAAAAACATATTTTACATTTTGTAATTCAGACATTAAGCAGTAATTTTGCAACATCAATTGAATTAAATCATCTTTTACAAAATATTTTATCGTGGACTGGTTGATAAATCTCTTCACCTCGACTGACTCAGTCGCGCATATCGCGCTGCTCTATGCCGTCGTGATATCAGTAGGTGTCTTGCTAGGCAAGATCAAGGTGGGTGGTATCTCACTGGGAGTGACCTTTGTACTTTTTGCCGGCATTCTGGCCGGGCACTTCCATTTTACGGCACCCGTAAACATCCTCAACTTTATACAGGACTTTGGACTGATACTATTTGTCTTCTGCATCGGACTGCAAGTCGGCCCCGGCTTCTTTGAGAGCTTCCGCAAGGACGGCATAATACTCAATGTACTCTCGACTGTATTGGTCCTGCTCAATATCGGAGTTATGTTTGCATGCTACTACCTCTTTTTTGACACCAGCAATCCGCGCAACCTGCCGATGATGGTCGGCACACTCTACGGTGCAGTCACCAACACGCCTGGTCTGGGTGCCGCCAACGAGGCACTAGGGTCCGTCTTCCCCAATGGGACAGCGCCACAGATCGCCTCTGGATACGCCTGCGCTTATCCGCTGGGTGTGCTGGGTATCATCGGGGCGACAATTGCCGTCAGGTATATCTGTCGTGTCAACCTCAACAATGAGGAAGAGGAGCTCGACCGCGCCGAAGAGCAAAACCCGCATGCCAAGCCCTACCAGATGCATCTCAAAGTGAGCAACAAGTATATGAGCGGGCGTAAGCTGAGCGAGATTTCAGAGTTTCTCAAGCGAGACATTGTCTGCACCAGACTCATGCATGATGGCCACGTGACGATACCTCATCGCGACACCATCTTCAATCTCGGTGACGAAGTCCTCATCGTGTGCGCCGAAGCCGACGCCGAGGCCATACAAGCCTTCATCGGCCCGCAGGTAGACACCGAATGGCACGAAGAGCCCTCCAGCCAGGTACTCGTATCCAAGCGCATCATCGTCACCAATCCCTCCATGAACGGCCGGACACTGGGCAAGATGCACTTCAGCTCCGTCTACGGCGTCAACGTAACGCGTATCACGCGCCAAGGCATTGACCTGTTTGCCAGCAGAGACCACCATTTCCATGTCGGAGACCGTATTATGGTCGTCGGTCCCGAGGATAGTGTCAACCGCGTCGCAGACTTGATGGGAAACTCGGTAAAGAGTCTTAACGCCCCCAATATCGCTACCATTTTTATCGGTATCTTGCTTGGCATCATCTTTGGTAGTATCCCCATTGCCATACCTGGTATGCCCGTACCTCTCAAGCTGGGTATCGCAGGCGGACCCCTCATCATCGCCATCCTCATCGGACGCTACGGACACCGCATACACCTCGTCACATATACCACCACGTCGGCCAACCTCATGCTCCGCGAGGTAGGACTCGTGCTCTTCCTCGCCAGCGTAGGCATAAAGGCTGGCGCAGACTTCTGGGAGACAGTCGTACAAGGCGACGGTATCAAATACGTCGGCACCGGATTTCTCATTACAGTCATCCCCATCCTTATCATAGGCATCATAGCAAGAATGAAGTACAAGTTTAATTACTTCACCATCATGGGTATGCTCGCCGGAACCTGCACAGACCCTCCTGCGCTGGCTTACGCCAATCAGACTTGCTCCAAGGAGGCGCCCGCTGTGGGATACTCTACGGTATACCCTCTCTCCATGTTCCTACGCATCTTCACCGCGCAGATCATAGTGCTCTTCTTCTGTGGCGCATAACTCTACAAATATAATTTTCTTCATAACTTTTCCTCCGGCACCGTCTGCTACAAAGCATGCCGGAGGTTTTTTGTATCTGTCAAGACTCATCCGACACACAGCGATGCGTATCCGCAGCTATGCGCAAGCATACGCAGAGTCCCGAAATCGGCGCCGTAGAAATATCAGAAGGGGACAATATCTCCTCTGCTGCTCGAAAGATGTCAGCAAGCTGCTCCCCTTTGCTCTCTTGGCCGACGTGTAAGCATACTCCCACGGCGGATACTCTCTGACTGACCAACTGGGCAGAATAAATTGCAGGTATTTGACATTCCAGATTAAAGGCAAAAAGAAAGCCTGGCCGCACTAACGCACATCCCGGCACCAATATCCAGCCACAAGGCCTCAAAGGGCGGCGCTGAATACCCACTATAACGGTACAACTTTATTCTGAATAACAAGCAAATGGACATAAAAGATTTTTCCAACGAACTCAAAAAAGAAGCAGCGTGAGGTCGAACAACTCCTCCGGCGCAACCTCCCCGTCGTCATCGGACGCAGGGCAAAGGACTTCCATCAGGGCAACTTCCGGAAGTCAGGCTTCCAAAATACCAGCCTTCACCCATGGCCGGCCATGCGGCGGCAGAACTCGGGCATGAAAGAGGCGGCCCCGCAATACGGCCCGCTACTCTCATCGCCCGTCCCGCAGCTCTGATTGCTCGCCTCGTTACCCGAAGGCTTTCCTCGACTGACCAGTTACACTCCCTCGCCGGCCCAATCCCTCTCCTTGCCGTCCGATCGGCCTTCTTGGCAATACCCCTTTTCAACGGAAGTTTTCTCACACCACATTGGACGTTCTTCAGCGAAGGTACAATCCAGCTGTACAAGTAGCCGAACTATTAAGGAGGCAAAGGATCAATCTCTTTTTATAATAAAAAATTGAACTGAGTTCCTCGGATTATACCCGAAGACAAAAGGATGAAATTCCCCTCAAATCGCCTCTATAACCCGTTGAAAACCAGTAAATTACAAACAGCATTTGGAGCTCTTGTAACTAACTGGTTATCAAGCGATAACAACTCGCCTTCCAGTTTAAACTAAATCCGGCCTAGTTTAAACTACATCCGACCTTGTAACGCTTACAAGGCAACTTGTCATCAATACATCGGCACCTGTACGAAACGGTATTGCGGATTTATTATATAAAAAAACTAATGCACTACTTAAAGACCGACGGACCATTGTACATTTCTAGGAATCTTCGGAGACAGAGACTAAGTGCGGACAAACTTCTCCCCCTTGCATATAGCATTTTCAAAGCATACCGTCAAAAAGAATGCAGAACGAGTATAGACTCGGCGGCACAACAAGACAGATAGAAGCGAGCCGACATCATACAGCATCATAGCTGCTACTTCGTACAGGCTTTACGGGGAAAAGCTCTACCTTTCCTGTACAATCACTGTCCATCATAGCCATAAAGCGCCTTTTTTGTCTCAACAATAAAGCGTTTCCGTACCTGTCTGAGAGACGATGCAGCGTCTCCTCGTCCTGCTTCTCCCAATGATTAAGCGATACGCCCGTCTCCACTGACAGTGCGCTGAGCTCAACACCCGGACAAAACCACACAGTGTCTGAAGTCATCTATATACAGATATGCCCGACAAAAGGACGAGGTCGGATGCAGCCTAAGCTATATCCGACCTCGTCTCTGTAGAGGCCCAGCCTGTCGACTATTCGTCTGTATTCGCCCGAAGCAGTCGACGAAATCTCTCCTCCGGCGACCTTTGTGAAGCTCTATTTGCGGGCACGCATAGGGCCCTTAAGGTTTTTGTAACCAGACATATAGATCTTGGCCGAACCAATCTTGAGATACAGGTCAGCCGCTACGGGCAGGTGATTGCCATCATCGGTCACGTAGAAGGTCCCCACCTCCTTCTGCTTACCTTCCTCGTACTCGACAAAACTGACTACGAGGCAGCGGTACGTTCCTGCGCCCGTCTTCATCTTAACATTCTTGCGGCCGCGGAAGATCAGCGTCTGATCGGCTATACCGTCGCCGTCGGTCATGACAAACTTGATCTTGTGACCCACCTGGAGCTTGCTGGCATCGAGCGAGCGGGCTCTCATCAGGATACTGAGCATATCGTAGATGGTGAGATGGCTGCTCTGTGTCTTCCAGCTCTGAGCGCCATAGGGATTGATATACTGCTGTCGGGCATAGGAGCGGCCTCCCTTGTAGCTATACCATACATTGCGCTGTCTGTACTTGTCCCCCTCCATATCGGTCTTGCTGTACGCGAGAGGCAACAGGTTGTAGGTCATCACGCTCGTGAGGGTGTCGCGCAGGACCCAGAACCTGTCGGCCTGTTTCGAGCCCCTGGTAAGCAGGCGCGTGCGGTAGGCAGGCCTGCCTCTGTAGGTCGTGGTCGTAACGCTCATCGTAGCTGAGCCGGCCTTGACCCAGACGAAGTGCCAATTGTAGTAGAGGTCATACTGCACGGTCTCCCCACTGCGAAAGGCGGTATTGGTGGCTGAGTTGGTGACGGCGGCATGGCTGACTGCGGCCAAGCCCAGGGTGAGGACAAAGACCGCCAGTGTAGCAAGCATTCTGAGGCGTTGGCTATTTGTTTTTGTTGCGTTCACGTTCTGCATTTCTATTCTGGATTTTCTTTTCTTTGTCAGGTTTTTGCTTTGTGATGGCGATTGGCTTCTGTCTGTTAAACGGCAGGCTGAAGACTGGCCAGTTGCAGGTCTCGTCCCATTTGGCCCGTAACTGGAGCTTGTCAGGATAGTAATAGGTCTCCTCGGGCTCCAGTCCGGTATCAAAGTCCCCTTCGTCCCACTTGCCATTGTTATTGCGGTCGAAGAAGAGGCGCAGGTAGTATGTGCCCGGCCTTACGAAGTAAAACTCAGCGTGCCCGTTACGGCTCCGAGTGGTCAAGACAGGCTTGTCGCTGCTGTTGAGCAGCTCGACGACTGCCGTAGTGTCGTAGACACCCTGCAGATTGACCAGGAGAGACGAATAGGTATCGAGTGAGGGGATACTGAAGGAGAAGTCAACTTTGGCGGAAGCGTGGCCGTAGATACCGACAAAGGCTGCCGAGTCAATGACAAGCGTATACTGCTGCTGCGGACGCCACTCGCCATAGAGCTTGTACTTCATGATAGACGACCCGTCCTGCCGGAAGATGAAGGAGGCCTCCTTTGCGACCGAATCCACCCTGAGATAGAGATGTATCTTATTGCTGTCTACAAGCGCGAGGGGCTCCTTCATGACAAAGGACAGGTTTTCGTTGGGGGCGAGCGTACTTACAGCATGCTGGTCCATCTCCAGCGGCGTGGGAGGCTGCTCAGTGAGATACGGCAAGCCGCGCTTCTTAAGCTTGTCTTGCTCCTTTTTCCACTTCTTGTAGGCTTCGTCAGCCCATTTCTGCTGTCTGGCGTGAGTGACACGGGGCACGACCTCGAGTGTGTCCGAGGTAGTGATGACATTACCCGTGCTGTCGTTTTCCAGATAGGTAAGGACCATCGCCAGGGTGTCCTGATAAGCCAGCAGCGTGTCTTTGGCCCAATACCGGATGGTATCCTTGGTCTCGTTGAAGTCGATGGCAAAGGCATTGTCGGCGTTGAAATTGAGTCCCTTGACTGTCGGGAGCTCGGTGGAGGGAGCCGTAAAGTAGACATCAAAATGTTCTGGCACGTTCCTCTCTACCTTGAGCAGATGGCGGTCGCTGTGGCTCTCGGTAAAGGCGCGCAGTACGATGTCGTCGGGAGTATAGTGGGTGAAGTGCACTTGGCGTATGCTGTCCCAGTGAGTACTGTCACGCCAGACGGTATCCGGTCTTACATCGGGGAAACAGCCTGTCTTGATCGTGCGGGGCAGAAAGGCGATCTGCTCACTCTTTTGCGAGTAGATGAAGTCTCCGTCGGCGTCCTGCAGGGCATAGACGCGGTAGGTACCGTCGGCTACGCCGCGTATGCTGAAATGTCCGCGACTGTCGGTACGGGCGACGCGTATGAAGGGCTTATGCTGAAAGGCCGTATCAGCCGTATCGCTCTGGAGGCCGACCAGTATGCCCTTGATGGGCTCGAGATTGCTTGCGTTGACCACTGTGCCGCTCACTGCCATGGAGTCGACGGTCTTACCCGTGGAGAAGACAAACGAATAGTTGCCCAAGGGGTTGCCCTCATTGTTGTCAACAATGGCGTCGCTGAAGTCAATAGTATAAGTGGTGTTGCTCTTGAGCGAATCCTGGAGCTTGATGCGTATATACCTCCCCATAGAGGTAATATCCGGCGGTGTGATCTGGGGAGGAGAGACGACGACCTTGTCCGTCGCATTGTCGAGCGCCACAAGTTCGTCAAAGTAAATCTTTATATCCTTGCCCTTGCTGTCAAGCGAGGCATAGACGGGATTGCTGGCCACCACATGGGGCGGAGTCTCGTCATAGGGGCCGCCGTCGGGCGTGCCGGGATTGGCACAGGCGGCCAGCATAAGTGCGGCCAGCGACAGCATCGCTCCCCGCCCTCGTCTGATGCGTCGCATCAGCTGCCTTGCAGTATCCAGCGTTCGGATTATCTTCATCTAAATCACTTATTGAGCTCGATCAGTCGCTCTATGATCTGTCTGTTGTTGCTCAGACGCGGCACTTTGTGCTGTCCGCCCAACTTGCCCTCGCTCCGGAGCCAGTCATCAAAGAGGCCCCGGCGTGCCACGATGATTTCCAGTGGCTGCAGGGTGATATTTTTGGCCCGCTTGGCCTCGTAGTCTGAGTTGATACGCTGAAGTGCCTCGTCGAGCAGGCGGGCAAACTCATTGACATCTGCGGGCGCCTTGCGAAACTCTATCATCCACTGATGACGGCACTGGGCATGTTCATTCATAAATATGGGCGCGGCGGTATACTCCTGGACCTCAGCGCCTGTAGCCAGACAGGCCTCTTCAAGGCCCTTCTCCGCATTGTCCACAATAAGCTCCTCGCCAAATGCATTGATGAAGCTCTTGGTACGGCCTGTAATCTTGATCTTGTAGGGGTTGACCGAGGTAAACTCAACCGTGTCACCGATCATATAGCGCCAGAGGCCGGCCGTCGTAGAGATGACCATGGCATAGTTGCGTCCCGTCTCGACGCTCCAAAGCGGGATGGCCTCAGCATCGGGACGCCCTACATCTTCCAGCGGGACAAACTCGTAGAAGACACCGAGGTGAGTCATCAGCTGCATGGCGCTGTCTCCGGGATCTGTCTGCAGGGCAAAGAAGCCCTCGCTCGCATTGTAGGTCTCCATATAGTGCATCCGCTCCGATGGGATAATAGCCTTGTATGCCTCACGATAGGGGGTAAAGGCGACACCACCGTGGAAGAAGACTTCCAAATGAGGCCAGACCTCGGTCACATACTGCTTACCTGTCACTTCGAGCAGTCTGGTCAGCACTGAGAGCATCCAGCTGGGTACGCCACTGATATTGGTCACGTCCTTGTCGGCTGTCTCTCGCGCTATACGGTCTCTCTTGACCTCAAAGTCGCTCAGCAGGGCTGTCGACTTGCGGGGTACGCGCACCAGATTGGCCAGCGGATTGATATTCTCTATGAGGATGGCGCTCAGATCTCCCACTATACTGCCCTTTACATCGTAATTATCCTGATGGCTGCCGCCAAGTATGAGACTACGACCGTCGAAGAGGTGGCTTTCGGGGTGTTGGTGCAGATAGTAGGCGACGCAGTCCTGACCACCGGCGTAGTGGGTGTCGCGTATAAACTGCTTGCTGACGGGGATAAACTTGCTCTTGTCATTGGTCGTGCCTGATGACTTGGCATACCAGTTGACATAGCCAGGCCAGAGTACGTTGCGCTCGCCATGACGCATGCGGTCGATGTATCCCTTAAGCTCCTCGTAAGTATTGACGGGCACGGACTTGTTAAACTCCTCGTAACGTTGCAGCGAGGCATAGTGGTACTTGCGTCCCCACTCCGTCTGACTTGCTTCGTAGAGCATACGCGCCAGCAACTTACGCTGGGTATCGGCAGCCGCGGCCTCCTGCTGCTCCACACGCGTAAGATAGTGTTCAAAATATGGCCTTATGACAGATGTCAGACTCATTGGCTATTCTATGTATTTGGATATCGGAGCTCTGTACTCCATATGAGTAGACAAAGGTACGAATAAGCGAGCACAATGAAGGATAAAGAAAATGAAATTTTCGTATCCGCGTCCTATCCGAATAGGGGTACACTACGCAAATGCGCCCCTTGTCGGACACGGAGGAGAGATAGTGGCGTCAAATCGGCCGCCATAATCTATCAGACCGGAAGCTGCAGCGTACACAGCCTCGCAGGGAACGGGGCGGACAGACAAACTACCCGCCCCGAGCGAGCTGCCTGTCCCTACGCTCTATCCTAAAGACTACCGTAAGAGGGTGAAAAATGATATCAACGCATCTCGACAGCACTGTGTCAGCTCACCACAAATCCACATGAGACCCATCAGCGAAAAGAAGCCTCAGCCTCCCCTCCATACCCGATGAAATCGCTGCATAGCCTGATGCGACTCGACGGATATCCTGCCTCGCTCGGACAATATCTGAAGCAACTCAAAGGATATCCGTTGATGCTTGAAGCAATGTCCGATATTGCTCAGGAAAATCCGATGCTACTTTGAAAAACTCCCGATGCAGAATAAAAATTATCCGACCTGACTAAAAACAATATCCGTTGTCTTTAAAACAAGGTTGGATGTAGTTTAAACTAGATCCGATGTAGATTAAACGGGAAGGCGAGTTGTTATCCACTGATAGCCAGCTAGTTACAAGAGAGACCGATTTTGCTGTAAATTATTGTCTTTCAACCATTTGTATCTAGCCAAATGATTTCCCACTTCCTCGTGCTAAATGCGGGGGAAAATGATGCTGGTTCTACCACATCGGTTTCAATGAGTTCCACAGCCCGCCCTATCCCCTTTTCGGACTGGGCTTACAGTCTACAGGTGCCTCTGCAGGGCTACTTCCGCGCCTGTCACGTCCCGATAGGCGCAGACAAAAAAGACAAGAGGTCGCACCCTGTATCTACAAGGTGCGACCTCTATCATGCAGCAAGGCCACTCGGACAAACCGGATGCCTTGCGGCGGGTCAGCTATTAGAGTTTAGGACCAGCAGCTACGAGAGCCTTGCCAGCTTCGTTGCCTTCGTACTTGGCGAAGTTCTTGATGAAGCGGTTTGCGAGGTCCTTTGCCTTCTCCTCCCACTGAGCTGCATTAGCATAAGTGTCGCGAGGATCGAGGATAGCGGGATCTACGCCCTCCAACTGTGTAGGTACAGTGAAGTTGAAGTAAGGTATCTGCTTGGTAGGAGCTGCATCGATGCTGTGATTGAGGATAGCGTCGATGATACCGCGGGTATCACGGATGGAGATACGCTTGCCAGTACCGTTCCAGCCAGTGTTGACGAGGTAAGCCTTAGCACCGCTCTTTTGCATCTTCTTTACGAGCTCCTCGGCGTACTTTGTAGGATGCAGCTCGAGGAATGCCTGGCCGAAGCAAGCGGAGAAGGTAGGAGTAGGCTCAGTGATGCCGCGCTCTGTACCGGCCAGCTTAGCTGTGAAGCCGGAGAGGAAGTAATACTTGGTCTGCTCAGGAGTCAGGATGCTGACAGGGGGCAGTACACCAAAGGCGTCGGCGGAAAGGAAGATGACCTGCTTTGCAGCGGGACCCTCGCTGGCGGGACGCTGGATGTTCTTGATGTGATAGATCGGGTAGCTGACACGTGTATTCTCGGTTACGCTCTTGTCTGCGAAGTCGACCTTGCCGTCCTTGTCAACTGTAACGTTCTCCAGGAGGGCGTCACGTGTGATAGCGTTGTAGATGTCAGGCTCAGCTTCCTTGTCGAGGTTGATAACCTTGGCATAGCAACCACCTTCGAAGTTGAAGACGCCTTTGTCATCCCATCCGTGCTCGTCATCACCGATGAGCTTACGCTTCGGGTCGGTAGACAGAGTGGTCTTACCCGTACCGGAGAGACCGAAGAAGATGGCGGTGTTTTCGCCCTTCATATCTGTGTTGGCAGAGCAGTGCATGGAAGCGATGCCCTTCAGAGGCAGGAAGTAGTTCATCATAGAGAACATACCTTTCTTCATTTCACCACCGTACCAGGTGTTGATAATGACCTGCTCCTTGCTGGTTACGTTGAAGACGACGGCGGTCTCAGAGTTGAGGCCGAGCTCCTTGTAATTGGTCACCTTGGCCTTGGAGGCATTGTAGACGATGAAGTCGGGCTCCTGCTCGAAGTCAGCCTCGCTCTGCGGACGGATGAACATATTGGTTACGAAGTGAGCCTGCCAAGCTACCTCCATGATGAAGCGAACCTTCATACGGGTATCCTTGTGAGTGCCGCAGAAGCCATCGACTACGTACAGCTTCTTATTGCTGAGCTCCTTCTTGGCAATATCCTTGACTGCGTTCCAAGCTTCCTTGGTAGCGCGGTGGTTATCATTCTTGTACTCGTCAGAAGTCCACCATACGGTGTCATGAGAAGTCTCGTCGTCGACGATAAACTTGTCCTTGGGCGAACGACCTGTGTAGACACCGGTCATTACATTGATTGCGCCAAGCTCTGTCTCCTGACCTTTGTCAAAGCCTGTGAGACCTGCCTTTGTCTCCTCGTTGAAGAGTACCTCGTAGGAGGGATTGTACAGTACCTCGGCGGTACCTGTCTGGATACCGTAGGTAGCTAAAACTGCTTTGTTGAACTTTGCCATAAACTAAAGTGTGTATTAAGTGTTGTTAATCTGATTTTCTATGTTGTAGGTTCTGTCGTTTCTTGTCTGGCCCTTCTTCTGACCGTGGCAAAATTACTAAATCATTGGACGAAACCGATGTTTTTTCTTAATTTTTCCCATGTAACTTCGTCATATTAAGTCTTTTTTAATATTTATCCTCATTATGTTACCTCAAATTGGCAAGCGAGTATGGCAGTTTCGGATTGTAGGTCTGGATAGTCCCGCCGCCGACACAACAGCCGGCATCCAGTCGGTCCCGCATCGGCGCTCCAGCATGGCCGCAGCCACATCGCGCCGGCCAAGTACGGATCAGAGGTGGCACAGGGACGCAGGACCATGTCAAGAAGGTGGGCTACATCTCGCGTCCGGTAGGCCGAACTGACGAAATGTACTTCGTGCCAGACGGCGCACCTCTCCTCATCTTCGTGACGGGACATGCCTCAAAGATGAGGGCCTGTCGCGGCTGCAAAGAGCCGTGGAGATTGTGCCCTTCACCGGCCAGCGCCTTGGAGACGCACTAGGAGCAAGTCCGCAGACAGGGATGATGACGCGGGCTGCCGGACTCGGGTAATGCCGACTCACTTCGGAGCGCAAAAAACGGGTTTTATCAAAATGATTTCCGTATCTTTGCACCGCATATGCCCTGAGGGCGCTATCGGTCTCCATAGTTCAATGGATAGAACGGAGGTTTCCTAAACCTTTGATCCGGGTTCGATTCCCGGTGGGGATACTAAACACAAAGGCTGTCTGCCGCTTTCCTGAGAAAGTTCGGCAGACAGCCTTTGGCATGGGATGGCGCGGCTGTTATTCGGCAGAGGGCTGCAACTGCTGCAAAGTGAGGGGAGCGTCGCCCTGACGTATATGGATGTCGCGCTGCGGGAAGGGGATTTCCACGTGGGCTTCGTTGAGCGTATTGTAGATCGTTTCCTTCACCTTGAGGTCAAAGACCGTCTTCTCCTCAACCAGCGTCCAGTAGACTACGAGCAGGTCGATACTGTTGTCCCCAAAATTAGACACGAGCACATTGATGCCTTTCTTGGTACTGACGATGTCACGTCCGCTCTTGTTTTTGCGCATCATAGGCGTGATGGCGTTGACAAGCAGCTGGCGTACCCGATTGATGTCGGTGCCATATGCGACGCCGATGGTCACCTTGGACATGACGTAGGAGTGATTGCGCGTCAGATTCTTGAAATTCTTATTAAACAAGGTGCTGTTGAGAAAGGCGATGATCGAACCGTCTTCGGTCGCAATCTGGGTACTCTGGTAGGTGATACTGTCTACCTTACCACGGATGCCGTCGCACTCGATCCAGTCACCGACACGCAGACGCCCAGTCATCAACGAAATGCCATAGAAGAAGTTGTTGAGTAAATCCTTCATGGCAAAACCGACACCGGTAGCGAGGCCGGCGGTAACAATACTGAGGCCGCTCTTGGGCACTTGGAAGAGGAGCAGCGCAATGATGATGTAAATACCCCAGACTACGATGGCGGTGACATTGTAAAAGAGCGTCAAGTTAGCCTGATTGGTCGCGACAGCCATACCCTTGTTGTGGGCGGCCAGGCGTTTGATCCTGAAGTAACGGTAACCCGACTTGATGGCATAGCATACGTAGTTGAAGACGAAATACATGGAGGCTACCAATACCAGCATGAAGACAGAGAGCCGGCAGACGCCCTTGACATTGACAAAAGGCGTGACAAAGATATGAATCATCATCTCCGTGAGATCGAAGACGTCGGCGGCGAGATAGATACTCCAGAAGATAGACCATACAGCGCCGACCGGCACGATGCACATGGCAAAGAGATCAAAGAGCCACGTATACTGTATCAGCTTGCCGTCGCGCCGTATGTACGACTGCTTGATGGGTTCCTTAAGCTTGAACTTGTGCCGCAGGTAGCGGCCTTCATAGCGCATCAGGATGTCGTATATGCACGTGATGGTCAGGATAAACATCAGCTGGAAGAGCCACCATATAAATACTTCCACAGACAGGAGCACGTAGCCGGTCCACGCAATCACCGTGGCGGCCCCCATGAGCGCAAGAGAGACATATGCATAGACGCGGTCACTGGTCTTAGCCTCCTTGCCGAAACGTCGGAGTGCATACAGCTGCCATACGAAAAACAGGACCAGAAGTGGGGGAAACACAATATTGACCAGCGTGTTGGGAATAAAGATGATGCGAAAAACAATAATGATGAAGCCTAGCACAATGATAGGCATGTATAGTGGCAGCGTGGCCTTGATCTGATGGCCATCCAATCTCATGAGCAGAGAGAGCAGGATGATAGCGACCAGCCAGGCGTAGTTGATGAGCAAGCCGAAGGCCATGATGAAGAAGTTGTGGTCTATCGTATTACGGGCTATCATCGAGCCTATGGCAAATAGTAGCAAGCTCGCCGCAACTATGATGCAGTTCATCTTCATCTGCATAGTCTCGCTGTCACGCAAGCGCTTCACACGCTTCATCATCACGCGTACAATCAAGTTGCTCACGGCAAATCCCAAGAACAGGTAAAAGAATACCGCGAAGACAAGGCCGAAGATGATAGGGCCGCGCCACTCGGAGCGTACATGATTGTACTCAAAGTTTTTGCTCGCGTATTTGTCGCTTACTTCACGCTCCGCGTAATGGATATATCGGGGCAGGTTGGCCAAGACGCTGAAATAGCTGCGATCGCCATTGACAAAGATGTCCTTCTGTATGTCTTTATAGCGCTGCTGGGCGTATTTGTATATTGTCTCCAGGTGACTCTTGAGCTCTTCATAGTGCTTGCTGTCCTCCTGAACCGCATTGCGCATCTGTATATACTGGCTGCGTATGACAATGGCAAACTTGATGCACTCCGCACGGTCAGCCTGTCCTTTCTTGTCAAGGGTAAAGGGCTCATGATCCCCCTCTGCCATATGATTGTGCTGATGGTGCTCCAGCTCAGCGCGAAGGGAGTCGATATGGGTTCGGGGACGCGACGTGTCCTTGAGGGCTGTGTCATTGGACCCGGCAGCCAACGGCTTCTTGTCGGGACCTAGCAAGGCGCGGGTCAGGACACTCTGATTGCCATCCTTCTTCTGCATCTCCTGCTCCATAAGGGCATGGAGCTCGGTCTCCTTCTTGATGGTTTCAGATGCGCTTTTGTCATTGACAGCCGCCGACAGCGTGACTCGGGGAGGCAAGTCCTGAAGCACCTTAATGAGCTTGTTGTATCTATCAATCTCCTGGTTGAGACCTTCAACAAACTTGCCATAAGGCATCATCTTTTTTGAAAACTCATAGTACTGCTCTGTCGCTTCGTGGCAGGCATATGCTTGATTGAAGGTGTAGTTGGCGTTTTGCGAGTAGAGCATCAAGGCCGTCTTGTTACTGCGCTTGAGCGTATTGATCAGGTCCTGGTGCTGCGCCTTTGAGGATATTTCCAGACGATCCATGATCTGCTTCATATCATTGTAGGTCACAGCGAGCTCTACACGGAGTACGCTCAGCGTCTGACTCAAGTTTTGCTCATTGAGCACGGCGTGGCCACGCAGGCAGAAGGCGCCCAGCAGAATGGCAAGGATTAGTTTTTTCATGCAAGTTTCCGATTGATTGAATTAGGATTCACTTATTTGCCTGCAAAGTTAGTTTCTTCTGCGCTGAACGCCTTCACCTTGAGCGCAAAAAAAGATAAAGCCCTATTCTTCCGCTTCCTCACTTACCACTCATTGGCAGCAAGACGCTAAGCCCCCGTTGCGTTTCCCGCATCTCCCTCTTACAAAGACCGCGGAAGCATCGCCCGGGACAAGTCAGGCGTCGTATCGGGACGATGAGCGATGCCTCGATGATACCACAAGGCCCTGATGCTGTCAATCCGCTGATGATAGCTCTGTACCTTGAGTCTCGGTCGATAGGCTCGGATATCGTTTAAGCTCGGTTCAGCCTCGTTTTCTGACAATATCCGGTTCGCTCTCCGCTAGGCCGCTGGCAGAATCCCCGCATAAGACGAAATTTTTTCTATTCTCCTATTTTAACTTTTCTCTTTCCTCTGCATCTATAGAGCGTATGCGACATGAGACAAATCAATAGGCTGTCGCAGCCAACAATTTTTCCGGCAGATAAGTTTCAGGTTATCAAGTTTTAGTACTTTTGTGCTTGCCGCGACACTTTGGTACGATCTGCCATCGTAAAAACCTTTATATATTAATGTATCTCCTATCCTGCTAGAGACCCACCGCCCTCATGAGAAGATTGCTACTATCCCTGACGATACTCGCCCTTACCGTGGCTGTATCCGACGCCGCCAAGCCCCTGTCCTCCGCCGACTCCATCAACACAGGGGGCAGCGTAAGCGGACGCATCCTTGACACCGACGGCCACGGAACTCAGGGCGTCATCCTCCGGGCCCTCCACCTGCCCGACAGCGCTGTGGTCAATGGCACGGCATCCGACTCTCTCGGTATGTACCGCATCAGCGGGCTGCCCATGGGCCGATATGTGCTCGTCTACTCGGCACTGGGATACAACGGAGGCCGCCTTCCCTTCACCCTGTCGCCGCAGCAGCCCAACGCCTCCATAGCCCCCGTCACCCTCACCGGTTCCGACCTGATGCTCCAGGAGGCCGTAGTCACAGGCGTAGCGACTCCGGTCACTGTGGAGGGCGATACCGTCTCCTACAATGCCGATGCCTACAAGACAGCCGAGGGGGCGATGACCGAGGACCTCATCGAGCAGATACCAGGTGCCGAAATCGCTGATGACGGCAAGATCAAGATCAATGGCAAAGAGTACAATAAGATACTGATTGACGGCAAGGAGTTTTTTGGCGACGACCCGAGCGCCACACTCAAGAATCTGCCGGCAAACATCATCAAGCGCATCCGCACATACGACCGCAAGTCAGCACAGGCTCGCATCACGGGCATTGACGACGGTATAGAGAACAATGTCATCGACATCGAGATCAAGCCCAATCTCTTCAAGGGGCTGGTAGGAAGCGCCGGCGCCTCGGCAGGAAACCATGACCGATACAATACCCAGCTCAATGTCAACCGCTTCCGCAAAGATAGACACGTCGCCCTCGTAGGTAGTATGAACAATGTCAACAATCCCGTCTTTGCAGAGCGCGGCAACGGGGCTGCCAATTACTCCCGCTCCTCTCGCCCCGGCCTCACAGCTTCCAAATCAGCGGGACTGACATTTGCCAAGGAGAAGAAAAAGGCGTACGAGGTCTCCGGCAATGTACGTTACAACTATACTAATGGCGAGGAGATGTCTGACCGTCGCTCCGAGACGGCTTACAATGACTCCACCTTCCGCTATGGACAGGGCGAAAACCACTCCGACCGCCGGCGGCATGAGCTCAACATGAACATGAAGCTGGAGTGGCAGCCCGACACGCTGACCCGCATCGACTTCAGGCCCAATGTGAGCTACAGCAAGACCGACAATTGGGGCACCACCCACTCTGCCTCACAGAGCTGGAACGGACTTGCCTCCTCCGACACCATTGATATAAATGATATCTCCGGACGCACCACTTCCGACTCCCATTCCTGGAGCGAGAGCCTCAGTCTCCTCGTCTACCGCAGGCTCAATCCTCGCGGCCGCAGCCTGACCCTCAACACCTCCTTCGGATACAGCGACGCACAGGGCGACAATGACTCGCGTCACATCGCCCACTATTTTCTCCGGCCTCGGCGCAACCGCAACTACATGCGCTACTGGGACAGCAACAGCCACTCCCTCAACTACTCCGTCGGACTGGCCTACAACGAGCCCCTCTTCAAGCACACCTACCTCCAGCTACGCTACTCCTACAGCTACCACCACGCACGCTCCGAGCGCTATGGCTATGAGTACGACTACCTCACACAAGACACGACCCTCATCGCCGACGCCATAGACTGGACCTCCGTACCCATAGATACGACTCTGAGCAACGTCTACCAGAATACGTACCGCTCACACAGCATCAATATCAATATGCGTCACACCACGCCTAAGCTTAATCTGAGCTACGGTGTACACCTCAATCCACGCACCAATCAGACAGACTACATCTTCGGACAAAAGATGGACCGTGGACTCCTCACACAGCATCTGATGAACTGGTCTCCCAATCTCCACTTCAAATACCGCTTCACCAAGCGCAATACCTTTGACCTCGTCTATACCGGCAACAGCGATGAGCCCAACATAGACGAGCTCCAGGAGATTATAGACAAGAGCAATACCTCCAACATCCGATACGGCAACCCCAGCCTCAAGCCTGGATTCAACCACAACGTACGCGCCAACCTCAACCTCTATAGCGAGAAGACCCACCGCAGCCTTGTCACCAACTGGAACTATACCAATGTACAGAATGCCACGTCAAATATGACCTTCAACGAGTCCAGTACGGGCGTCAGGGTTTCCAAACTGATGAATGTCAATGGCCGCTGGTCCACCTCGGGCAACATCAACTTCAACACCCCGCTTGACAGCTCCATGCGCTGGAATGTAAGCACCAACTCTGCCCTCAGCTACAATGAGGGCACCAACTACAACTCCACCCCTCTCACCCGCGACATGCTCCACGCCGCCGGCATTACCACAGACTTCCAAGACATCAGCTTCAACGACATTGATAAGCTGCAGCCCTACGCCCTGCGCAATCACACCCAGACCCTGCGCCTTGTACAGAGCGCTTCGCTGCAATACCGTCTCGGGCACTTCTCCTGGCGTCTCAGCGGGTCAATAAACTATTACAAGGTACAAAACAGCATCAACAAGGCTGCCGAGAGAGAAACCTTTGACTACGCCATCAGAGCTAACCTGCAATCCGATCTCCCCTTCGATATGCAGATCAGTACCAATATAAACTATCTCAGCCGCCACGGATACTCCTCCAACATCGTCAAAAACCGCGCCATCTGGAATGCCCAGCTTACCAAGCGCCTCTTTGCCCACGATGCCGGCCTCCTGAGTCTCCAGGTATTTGACCTCCTCCACCAGCGTACCAATGTCAACCGCTCCATCAGCGGACTGACCATCACCGATACCCACTCGATGGTACTCGGCAGCTACTTTCTCGCCTCCTTCCAGTACCGTATCAATACCATGCGCCGCGGACAGCGCGGACAACGTTGGCAGCGCGGGTCGCAGCAAAGACAGCGCAATGGCTATAACCGACCCCAAAGCGGCAGCCGACCCCCCGGCAATCGGACAAACGGCTCCCGAAACGGACGCAAATAGTCAATTTTTACCCGCAGACGCCTACAAAGTTTACCCAAAAGTAACAAAAACAAGCCAAAAACTGACCTATTTCACCTTAGGTGCCGCCTACAATCATTTTTCCAAAAAAAAATTTGTTTCTAATCGGAAAAAGGCATTATCTTTGCACCACATTTAGGTCCCTAAAGGGCATATTGTTTAACCTCAAACCATTTAATTAAAATGAAAAAGGTATTTATGATTTTGGCTCTCGCAGTCAGCACGCTCACAGCCAGCGCACAGTTTTACGTAGGCGGAAATCTTGGCGTCGCAAGCACTAAGATTGCCGGCGGTGACAACGAGACAACTTACAAGGTACTGCCCGAAGTTGGTTACAACTTCAATGACAACTGGGCAATCGGAACTGTAATCGGCTGGGGCAAAGGTACTCCCGTCAGCATCGAAGATGCAACTGAAGCAGTCCGCACATTTGAAGTAGCACCTTACGCTCGCTTCACATTTGTAAAGAATGATATCGTCAACGTATTTGTTGACGGTGGTTTCATGTACCGTCACTACAATGGCTTGGCCAATCAGTGGAACATCGGCTTGAAGCCTGGTATCGCCGTACACCTGGGCAAGTCCTTCGATCTCGTAGCTCGTGCAGGCTTTCTCGGATACAAGACTGTCAAGGGCACAGAGGATGGCGCCAAGGCCAACAATGCTTGGGGCGTAGACCTCGATGCCAACGACATCAGCTTCGGTCTGTACTTCAACTTCTAAACTTAGTATCTACCAAGCAAGACAGAGAGCCTTGCCCCACAGGGGCAAGGCTCTCTTTTAGTCTGTCCTGTCAAGCGCAAATACGATGGGCGTCTCGTCAGCACCCCGATTGTCACAGGCCCAAGCCTGCCCCTCATACGTACCCCCGCCAGAAGCAAAACAAGGTCCGACCTTGTTTCGACCAGGAGCCATCTTGTTTAAAATACATTCTATCTGATTGAGACACCAAGCCGTCTTGGCAAAACTATCTCTTACCTTGTTTAAAATAGGATACTACCCAATTCAAACTACGTCAGGCTCTATTGAAGCCAGGACCCGCTCTGTCAAAATCACATCATACTTTGATTTAGCCCAGATGGTCCCTATTTAAAATATGTATAGACCCTTGCGATAGCCAAGTCGCAGGCAAGGCACTCTGCCCTCCTCTTGCCCGACACAGAGACACGACCAAGCGCACGCCCGTCCCATCCCGTCACCGTCGGCCCTATCCGTAGCTACACCCAGTCTGTCACCGTCGCAAGTCTCCGATATCCAAACATATCATCTCCTCGGTCTCTACTCCATGTCCCCTATCGAGCCGTCCTCCGGCAGGACATCAACCTGACAACGGCCGATACAGCTATCCCCACGCGCGCCGGAGGTGATTGCAATGCCGCTTTACGGTCCTATCTCCCCAAGTGGACGGAGACAGAAAAACGCATTTATGTTCGGCAACATCAAAAGTTAATTTTTTTACATTTGTCTTGACCCTATTTCTTGTCAAAATGCGAGGCAAAAAGGCCGGAACCTGCACTTTTTGACTGGGATAATGGCAAAAAATTAAGAAATCTATTGCCCCAGATGTAGGAATTTAGTAATTTCGCACGGTTGATTACACCGACCGAGTCTAAATAATCAAAAACATATATACTGATGAAATTAAATTTAGCCAAGATCATCAAGCTCCTTATAGTGCTTGTGGTCTTTATTGCTTTGTGGTGGATGCCATCGACTGCCTTTGGCATTCCCAATCTAACCATTCTGCAACAGCGCATGATTGCTATTTTTGCTTTTGCAGCCTTGATGTGGATACTCGAGGTCGTACCTGCGTGGGTCACATCCGTACTTATCGTTGTCATTATGCTCTTTACGGTGAGCGACAGCTCACTTGCGGTACTCATCAATCCAGCCAATTTCCCTGCCTCGCAGCGTGTCGTCGACGAGGTGACGGGTGAGGTCACCGGCGTAGCCGGCCTGATCAGTTACAAGGCTATCATGGCCTCCTTTGCCGACCCGACGATCATGCTCTTCATGGGCGGATTTATCCTGGCTCTCGTAGCGTCCAAGAGCGGCGTCGACGTGACGCTTGCCCGCGTGCTCCTCAAGCCCTTTGGTACCAACAGCAACATCGTATTGCTGGGTTTCATCTTTGTAACAGCCATCTTCTCCATGTTTGTCAGCAATACAGCTACGGCAGCCATGATGCTGACCTTTCTCGCTCCTGTGCTCAAGTCTCTGCCCTCCTCGGAGAAGGGTAGCGCAGCGCTTGCACTTGCCATCCCCATCGGAGCCAATATCGGCGGTATCGCCACACCGATCGGCACGCCGCCCAATGGTATCGCCCTGGGCTATATCAATAAAGCCGTCAACGAGGGTGGTCTTGGCTACAACATAAGTTTTTTGGACTGGATGGTCGTCATGTTTCCCCTGATGGTTGTCATACTCTTCATCGCATGGCTTCTGCTACGCAATATGTTTCCCTTTACCAGCAAGAAGATCGAGCTTAAGATCGAGGGCGGCGCACAAAAGGGCTGGCAGACCAACTATATCTACTTCATCCTCGTAGTGACAATCCTGCTATGGTGCTTCGGCAAAAATCTGGGTCTCAATGTCTACGTCGTAGCTCTCTTCCCATTTGCCGCCTTTGCCGCTGCAGGCCTCATAGACCACCACGACTTGCAACAGATCGACTGGGCGGTGCTCTGGATGGTCGCCGGCGGTTTTGCGCTCGGCATCGGCATGGACAAGACCGGCTTGGCTGACGCTATGGTAGAGGCCATACCGTTTGACCAGTGGCCCGTCATCCTCGTACTCGTCGGCGGCGGCGTCATCTGCTGGATTATGTCCACATTTATCAGCAACAGCGCCTCCGCAGCACTGATGGTGCCCATCCTGGTCGCCGTCGGCAAGGGTATGGAAGCCCAGTTTGCCGGTATCGGAGGCCTCATCACACTGATCGTAGGCGTAGCACTCTCTGCCAGCTTTGCCATGGCACTGCCTATCTCCACGCCTCCAAATGCCATCTCCTACTCTACGGGTCTCATCAAGAGTTCGCAGATGGCCAAGGTCGGAGTCATCATCGGTGTCGTCTCCATGGTTATCGGCTATACCGTGCTTGTGATCATCGGCAAGATGGGTATCTTTGGTTTACCCGCCGCTTAGTGACTGAGCCGTCTTGACAAAAATATATCATGTGGGGAATGCCTGACTGAGATCGACGTTCCCCGCATGTTTGTGCAAATATACATCTTACAATAACCATGGTAACAAGTATCGTAATCGTATTTCTCATCGGCTACTTCCTGATAGCAACCGAGAGCATCACGCGTATCAACAAGGCAGCCTTTGCCCTGATGATGTGTGCCGCATGCTGGGTACTCTATGCTCTGGGAGGATTTGCCGGAGAACAACTGGGCGAAGTCATACAGCGCAATCTGGGTGAAGCAGGCACTACCCTCTTCTTTCTGATGGGCGCCATGACCATCGTCGAAATTGTCGACCAGCACGGAGGTTTCAACTTCGTGCGCGAGGTCATGATGACCAAGTCCAAACGTGCCCTCCTGTGGCGCATGTCTCTGATGACCTTCTTTCTCAGTGCCGTGCTGGACAATCTGACCACGACTATCGTGATGATCATGATCCTCCGCAAGCTCGTCAAGGAGCATCAAGACCGTATCATCTACGCTTCCATGATTGTCATCGCAGCCAACTCGGGCGGCGCCTTCTCGCCCATCGGCGACGTGACGACCATCATGCTCTGGAATAGCAAGATGATCACTGCCCTGGGCGTGATGGAGGAGATATTTATCCCGTCGCTGGTCAGCATGGTCGTGCCCGCGCTGGTACTGCAATACTCTCTCAAAGGCGAGCTCTCCGCACCTGACATCTCCACTCCCGCCGTGCAGGACCCCAACATCATCACCAGCAAGAAACATCGCCGTACAGTCTTCATCCTGGGCGTGGGTGGACTCTGCAGTGTGCCAGTCTTTCACAGCTTGACGGGACTTCCTCCCTTTGTGGGCATACTCTTGGTACTCGCCATCCTATGGATTGTGACCGACTCCTTCTACCGTCATGCGGAGAAGACCAAGAAACGCGTCGTCAACCTGCTCTCACGTATCGACATGAGCACCATTCTCTTCTTCCTCGGCATCCTGATGGCCGTCAGCGTGCTGGCAGAGGTCGGCGTACTCCACTCCGTAGGCAGCTGGCTTGACCAAAACGTCGGCAACCACTACCTCGTCACAGGCAGCATCGGTGTACTCTCGAGCATCGTCGACAATGTGCCGCTCGTAGCCGGTGCGATGAAGATGTACCCCATCATGCCCGTCGGAGATATGGCTCAAGACGGTATCTTCTGGCAACTGCTCGCTTACTGCGCCGGTGTCGGCGGCTCGATGCTCATCATAGGTTCTGCTGCAGGCGTCGTAGCCATGGGCTTGGAGAAGATTACATTTGGCTGGTACATGAAAAAGATTACCTGGATTGCCTTCATAGGCTACATAGCCGGTATCGGCTGCTACTGGATAATACGTACATTTATCTTCTAACCATATAGACTTATACAAATCAAAACATCATCATAATGAAAAAAACTCTTATCATCGCTGCCTTGCTTCTCGCGTGCATGGGCAGCAAGGCTGATAACACCCCGGTCCAGCAAGCTAAGCAGGACCTCCTGCAAAAAACCACCCTAGGCGGATATATCATCGGCAGGGCCGCCTTTAATGACCGCGACATCTCAACCGCTAATACCAAGCACAGCGACTTTGACCTCCGTCTCGTGAGAGGCTATGTCAAAGGTACGGTACTCGACTTTGCATATATGCTCCAGATCGAGTACGAGGGCTATGGCGGCGCCAAGGAAAAAGGACCGCACATCGTAGATGCCTATGCACAGTGGCAGAAGTATGACTTCCTGCGCATCAAGGCCGGTCAGTTTAAGCGCGCTTTCACCTTTGAGAACCCCACCAACCCCTGGGACATCAGCTTCGGCGGATACTCTCAGCTCGTCGACAAACTTGCTGGTATGAATGACCGAAACGGAGAGCACTCCAGCGGCGGCCGCGACGCCGGTATCCAGGTCAACGGTGATCTCTTCAAGAGCCACAAGGACGGACACCCCTTCGTCTCTTATCAACTCGGCGTCTACAATGGACAAGGTATCAACCACAATGATGTAAACAGCCACAAAGACCTTATCGGAAACATCACTATCAACCCCTTTAAGGAGCTGTCGGTAGCCTTCTTCGGATGGACGGGCAACTATGCCAAGAATGGCATCACCGTAGACCGCAACCGTATGGCATGGGGTCTGAGATACGCTGGTCCTATCACCGTACGCGCCGAATACGGAGTGAGCGAGGGACACAAGATCTCCGACTATACCACCGACGCATCCACGGGCGCGAGAGTACTCAAGGAGGGCGTAGACGACGGAGCCGATGCTTGGTACGTCATGACCGCAGTACCTGTCACCAAGGACAAGAAGCTGCGCGTGCAAGGCAAATGGGATGTCTACCGCGACCAGAAGACGTGGGGCACCTCCAAGAGTATTTATGCACTGGGCGCCGAGTACTGGTTTTACAAGAACCTCAAGCTGCAAGCCAACTACGCCTACAACAACGACAAGACCACTACGCTCGACAGTCACTACAACACGTTTGATCTACAACTCTACGTGCGCTTCTGATCTCTGAGCACTGTTGCGGCCAAGCGCACTCCGCATCCTCCATACAGGGAGCAGGCCCTATCAGGTCTGCTCCCTGTTCCTTTTAAATACCCTATCATCTAGCCGACATCGCAGACTAGACCGTAAGGGAGCGCACCCTCGCCGGCCTACATCAGACATGACCTCTACTCGGCCAGTCCTTGGCCCAATAACATCCCTCAAAAAACAAGTATATGGCCTTATGATGGAGAAAAAGCATGCCCCATTTTATCTGCAACGCCTCCCTGACCGAATCCGAAGCGTCACAGCCAATGACAGGTAGCTCCCACGACAGTATTTGAGTAACGGAAATTGTACAGGATGCCTTAAAAATTTCCTCGTCATGCTCCCTCAAGGCAGCAATCAGGATGTCGGACGAATTCTGCCCCCACTCATCGGCCTTATTGCACCGCCCCGCCACAACCCGTCGCGCGATGTCCTTGACGGGATTCGCTGAAAATCCTTACGCAAGGGACAGCACCCTCCATAGTCGGCTTTCATCTCCGAGGGCTTTCCAAAGTGTATGACAGCTCCTTGTTTTTTATATAATAAATCCGGCATTCTGTCTGATACAGGTGCCGATGTTGTGCTAACAAGTCGCCTTGTAAGCGCAACAAGGTCGGATGTAATTTAAACTAGGTCGGACTTTGTTTAAACTGGAAGGCGAGTTGTTATCACCTGATAGCCAGTTAGTTGCAAGAAAGTCAAAACTTGTTTTTAATTCATTGTATTTCAATGAGTTACAGAGGCGTTCCGGAACAATTTTCATCTTTTCGTCTTCAGAGACAATCGAGAAAGCTCATCTCAATTTTTTATATAATAAAATTACGGTCTCCTTAAGCCCTTGATACAGCAGATGCCTGCAAAGATAGGTCTGACTCTCGGGTAAAAGCCTTCGGTGAAGTGAGGAAAACTACCGATGAAAACAGCACGATAGAGGCAAGCGATTGGGAAATAAGAGAGGTAGCAGGAGGCGCCCCGGAAAGTTATCGGGCAGCAGACGGCGCGACCGATGCGGCAAGCAAAGTGATTGAGGCTTTATCCGTCCCGCCCTATTGGCCTGCCCGATTAGACAGTATCCGCCGCGGACATAAATTCGTCAAACAGCTACGAGAGCAGCGGGTGAGCCGCTGGCTGACATCCAGCAAGCGGCAAGAGAGGAGACATTCCTTCCTGATTTTGCGCTACCCTCTGCTTGTCTCTCCCATTGAGCCCACTGGACCGGACGACACGGATCGCATATATCCCTCAGCCGCATCTGGCATCCACTTCTTCGCCTGTCCGGGGACACTTTCGGGCACCTGACAGGTCCGGCACGAGGGTATCCTAAAACGGGTATCAGAGGCAGTAAAAAAATATCTTGTCAGAATTAATCAAAAAAGCATCTCTCACGGACCCATCATGTATCTGATTTTTCGTATCTTTGCAGCCGGTAATCTAGGAAGCAATGTATCTGCGCCCAATTGCAACCCCGCTCAGTACACATGCCCAGGCCACGAGACCGGCATGGAGGGGGAAGTTTTTTTCATCGCCGGTGATACTTGCTTGCTCCGATACTAATCTTTGCAAGATTATTGGTAATCAATCAGATATCTCATTCAGGCGGCACTTTACGGGTCGCCTGTTTTTTTATCTATAGGATGGCAGACGACAAAACGATACTGATCAAGGGCGGTCTCTGTGTAGGCCAAGGCAAGAGCCGACAGGCTGACGTGCTGGTTGCTGACGGACGCATCCGGCGCATAGCCGACTCCATCGAGGCGACACCCGCTATGGAAGTCATCCCCGCTAAGGGATGCATCGTGAGTTATGGGCTATGTGATGTCCATGTCCACCTGCGCGAGCCAGGATATGAATACAAGGAGACCATCGCTACCGGAAGCCGGGCCGCCGCCCACGGAGGATTTTCCACCGTCTGCGCCATGCCCAATCTCAAGCCCGCGCCCGACAGTCCCGAGGCCCTCCAGGTAGAACTTGACGCCATCCACCGCGACGCCGTCATCGACGTACGCCCATACGCCACCATCACGCGAGGACGCAAGGGCACAGAGGTAGTCGACATCGAGGCGCTACGGGACAAGGTATGCGGATTTAGCGACGACGGCAGCGGCATACAGCGCGCCGAGGTGATGCGCCAGGCCATGATACGCGTCAAGGAGGCCGGCAGCCTCATCGCGGCACACTGCGAGGACAATAGCCTGATCCACGGCGGCTATATACACGACGGCAGATATGCCCGTGAACACGGTCACCGAGGCATCTGCTCCGAGAGCGAGTGGGGACAGATTGCCCGTGACGTCAAGCTCGCCGCCGAGACCGGATGCCACTATCACGTCTGCCACATCTCGACCAAGGAGAGCGTCGACATCATCCGCAAGGCGCAGCAAGCCGGCGTCCACGTGACCTGCGAGACCGGGCCTCACTATCTCGCCCTCTGCGAGGACGACCTCCGCGAAGAGGGCCGCTACAAGATGAACCCGCCCCTGCGCTCACGCGAAGACCAGGCGGCCCTCATCCGAGGCATCCAGGACGGCACCATCACCTGCATCGCCACCGACCACGCGCCCCACTCCGCCGAGGAGAAGGCACGCGGACTGGAGCACAGTGCCATGGGGATAGTCGGACTGGAGACTTCCTTTGCAGTAGCCTATACTACACTCGTCGAGCGGGGCCTTATCTCCATCGAGCAGCTCATACAGCTCATGTGCGACCGCCCCAGAGAGACATTTGGTCTGGGAGGCTCCCTGCACGAAGGCGAATCCGCCGATCTCACTTTGATGGATATCACTACGCCCTACCACATAGACAGCCACACATTCCTCTCCAAGGGCAAGGCCACGCCGTTTGACGGCATGGAAGTCAAGGGGCGCTGCCTCCTGACACTCTTCAGAGGACGCAAGGTATGGAGCTCAGCTCCGCAAAACTGACCCCGACAGACAAGGACAAGACAACAAAGACAAATAATCAGATATATGAAAGAGCCCAACAAGAAGCTAGTACTGGCAGACGGACGCGAGTTTTACGGCTACGGCTACGGTGCCGACCGCAACGCCGTCTGTGAGCTCGTATTCAACACCTCGATGGTAGGATATCAGGAGATCCTCTCCGACCCTTCCTACACGGGACAGATAGTCGTGATGACCTATCCGCTCATCGGCAACTACGGCATCAACGACGAGGACTACGAAGCCCGCAGCCTGACCATCGGCGGCATGGTAGTCAGAGAGTGCTGCGAGACTCCCAGCAACTTCCGCTACACCAAGACCCTGAGTGAAGCACTCGAGGAACACAACATCCCCTGTATCAGCGGGATTGACACACGCCGCCTCACGCGCATCATCCGCAACGAGGGCTGCCAGCGCGCAGCTATCGTAGACGCGACTATGAGCCAGGCCGAGGCCGTCAAGCTCATTGCCGAGACACCGGAGCAGCACAATCAGGTCAGCCAGGTGAGCTGCAAGAAGCGCTGGTTCAGTCGTACCGCCCACCACCGCTTCAACGTGGTCGCCATAGACTGCGGCATGAAGCTCAACATCGTACGCTCGCTCAACAAGCGCGGCTGCAACGTCACCATCGTGCCGTACAACACGTCTGCAGACAACATTCTCTCCTTCAATCCCGACGGCCTCTTCATCTCCAACGGCCCCGGCGACCCTGAAGACGTGCCCGAAGTAGTCGAGACGCTCAAGCAGCTGCGCAGCAAACTGCCTATCTTCGGCATTTGCCTGGGCCACCAACTCATAGGGCTGAGCTACGGCGCACGCACCTACAAGCTCAAGTTCGGGCACCGCGGCGGCAACCATCCTGTCAAAAATCTCGAAACAGGCAAGCTCGAAATCACAAGCCAGAACCACAACTACGCCATCGACACCGAGTCTATGAAGGGCACACCCCTCAAGGTGACCCATATCAACCTGCTCGACAATACCGTCGAAGGCATGGAGTGCAAGGCAGACCGGGTATTCTCCGTACAGTACCACCCCGAGAGCGCACCAGGTCCGCAAGACAGTAGATACCTATTTGACAAATTCATAAAACTCATGGAGGACAGCAACAATGCCTAAGAGAACAGATATACACAAAGTGATGGTCATCGGCTCAGGTCCCATCGTCATCGGACAGGCCGCCGAGTTTGACTACGCAGGTACGCAGGCCTGCCTCGCGCTCAAGGAAGAGGGCTACGAAGTAGTGCTCGTCAACTCCAACCCCGCAACCATCATGACAGATACCCACATCGCGGACAAAGTATACATGGAGCCGCTTAAACTGGAGTACGTGGCAAAAATCATCAGGTACGAGCGTCCCGACGCCATACTGCCTGGCCTCGGCGGCCAGACGGGACTCAACCTCGCCGTACAGCTCGCCAAGAAGGGCGTACTCGACGAGTGCCAGGTAGAGATACTGGGCACCTCATTCCAGAGCATCGAGCAGGCTGAAGACCGTGAGAAGTTTAAGGAACTCTGCCTGAGCCTCGGCGAGCCGGTGCTCAAGAGCGACGTTGTCACCACCGTCGAAGACGCCGTACGCGTCGCCCGCGACGAGATAGGCTACCCCGTCGTACTGCGCCCCGCCTTCACGCTCGGCGGTACCGGCGGCGGATTTGCCGACAACGAGGAGGAACTGCGGCAGATCATGAGAAACGCGCTCGTACTCAGCCCCGTACATCAAGTACTCGTTGAGAAGAGCATACGAGGATACAAGGAAATCGAATACGAGGTGATGCGCGACCACAATGATACCGCTATCACTATCTGTAATATGGAGAACGTCGACCCCGTCGGCATCCACACCGGAGACAGTATCGTCGTCGCACCCAGCCAGACGCTCACCAACAAAGAGTATCAGATGCTGCGCGACAGCGCCCTCAAAATCATCCGCGCCCTCAAGATAGAGGGAGGATGCAATGTGCAATTTGCGCTTGACCCACTCTCATTTAATTATTACATCATCGAGGTCAATCCCCGCGTGTCGCGCTCCTCAGCCCTTGCCTCCAAGGCCAGCGGCTACCCCATCGCCCGCGTGAGCGCCAAGATCGCTGTGGGCATGACCCTCGACGAAATCGCTATTGCCAACACGCCGGCTAGCTTTGAGCCCGCCCTTGACTATATCGTCACCAAGATACCCCGCTTCCCCTTCGACAAATTTGCCGAAGCCGACAACGAGCTGGGCACTCAGATGAAGGCCACCGGCGAGGTCATGAGCGTAGGCCGTACATTTGAGGAGAGCCTCCTCAAGGCCGTACGTTCCCTCGAGACCGGAGTGTGCCATATCTACAACAAGAAGTTTGACGATATGTCGGCCGAGGAAATGCTCCAGTACATCCGGCGTCCGACCGACGACCGCATATACGCCATCGCCGAACTCGTAAGCCGCGGCATCGACATGTCACTTATCTACGACAGGACAAAGATCGACATGTTCTTCCTTGACAAAATCAAGAACATCGTAGACTTCGAGTATGTCGTCAAAGACCACGTCGACGACCGCGACACACTCTACGAGGCGAAACGCATGGGCTTCAGCGACAAATACATCGCCCGCCTCTGGGACTGCGACGAAGACCACGTGTACCAAAAGCGTATCGAGTACAACATCTTCCCCGTTTACAAGATGATAGACACATGCGCCAGCGAGTTCAGCAGCTACGTCCCCTACTTCTACTCAACCTATGAAGACGAAAACGAGTCCGTCGTCAGCGACCGCAAAAAGATAGTTGTACTCGGCTCGGGGCCGATTCGTATCGGACAGGGCGTAGAGTTTGACTACTCCACCGTACACGCTATCTGGGCCATCCGGGCTGCAGGCTACGAGGCCATTATCATCAACAACAACCCCGAGACGGTCTCGACCGACTACTCCATCTCCGACAAACTGTACTTCGAGCCCCTCACCGCAGAGGATGTCATGAACGTCATACGTCTCGAGAAGCCCGACGGAGTCATCGTCACGCTCGGCGGACAGACCGCCATCAATCTTGCAGAGCCCCTCGTCAAGCGAGGAGTCAAGATCATTGGCACAGACCTCAAGGCCATCGACCGCGCAGAAGACCGCAAGCAGTTTGAACATATCATGCGCGAGGTAGGCATTCCCCAGCCCGAAGCACAAGCCGTCACCGACATCGAAAAAGGTGTCGAGGCCGCCGAGCGCATCGGCTACCCTGTGCTGGTACGTCCCAGCTTCGTACTCGGAGGCCGCGCCATGCAAATCGTAGGCAACACCCAGGCCCTGCGATACTACCTCCACAACGCCGTAGAAATCAATGAAAACGCCCCCGTCCTCGTCGACAAATACATCATGGGCCGCGAGACCGAAGTAGACGCCATCTGCGACGGAAAGAACGTCTTCATCCCAGGCATCATGGAGCATGTGGAGCACACTGGTATCCACTCTGGTGACTCCATCAGCGTGTATCCATCCTTCAGCCTCTCAGATGAAGTCAAAAAGACCATTATCGAGTACACCGTACGTCTCGGCCTCGCCATCGGAATCGTCGGTCTGTACAATATACAGTTCATCGTCGACCCGCAGGATAAGGTCTACGTCATCGAGGTCAACCCCCGCTCGTCACGCACTGTGCCCTTCCTCTCAAAGAGTACCGGTGTAGAGATGGCCAGGATTGCTACCCGAGTCATGCTGGGCCACTCTCTGGCCGAACAAGGCATTACTACTGTCTACCATACCGAGCAGAAGCGCCACTATGTCAAGTCCCCTGCCTTCTCCTTCGCCAAGTTGAAAGGCGCCGACTCCTATCTCTCCCCCGAGATGAAGTCTACGGGCGAGGCCATCGGATACGATAAGTCCTTGCGCCGGGCGCTCTACAAGTCGCTCCAAGCCAGCGGCATGACAGTGGTCAACTATGGCACCGTGCTCGTCACTATTGCCGACGACTACAAGCGTGAGGCGCTACCCCTCATACGCCGTTTCTACAAGCTCGGATTTAATATCGAGGCCACCCCGGGTACTGCAGAGTTCCTCAAGAAGAACGGTATCCGTACCCACTGCCTGCACAAGCTCAGCGAGGGCAGCGACGATATCGTCGAGGCTATACGCAAAGGACACGTGACTTATGTCATCAACAAGATTGACATCAATCAGCACCATACCCGCCGCGACGGCTACGAAATCCGACAAGCAGCTATTGAGAACAATGTCACACTCTTCACAGCCTTTGAGACTGTGCGCGTACTCCTAGATGTGCTTGAGGACATCACTATGGGAGTCTCCACCATCGATGCCGAGTACAAGGGCCACATGATAGGACGATGAAGCAAGCCACTTTCACACTGACAGCCAACGAGCAGATCGCACAAGACATCTACTGCATGACACTGACAGGCGATGCCTCCGATGTGACCCGCTCCGGGCAGTTCGTCAATCTCTCCTTGCCAGGACACTATCTGAGGCGGCCTATCTCAGTGGCCGACTTCACGCCCCGGGGCGTCTCGCTGCTCTACAAGGTCGTCGGAGAGGGCACTGCACAAATGGCTTCGATGTCTCCAGGTACCCAGCTTGACTTGCTCACGGGGCTGGGCAACGGCTTCAGCTTGCCCGACCAGTCGCGCAACATCCTGCTTGTCGGCGGCGGTATCGGTGCCGCGCCGCTCTACCACTTGACCAAAGACTTGATTGGCCTGCATTGTCAAGTTACTATCGTACTCGGGTTTACCTCATGGGCTGACTGCTTCTACTTGAAGCGGTTTCAGCAGCTCGGTGCCCAAGTCTATGTCTCTACTGTCAAGGGCGATGTAGGCACCAAGGGCTTCGTGACCGATGCCATCCGTGCCCACAACATACAGGCCGACTACTTCTACGCCTGTGGTCCCATGCCCATGCTCTCCGCCCTGTGCCATAGCCTCGACTATAGCGGTGAAGTCAGTCTGGAAGCCCGGATGGGCTGCGGATTCGGCATCTGCATGGGATGCAGTATCGAGACCAGGCAAGGGCCTCAGCGCGTCTGCAAGGAAGGCCCCGTCTTCAGAAAGGAGGAACTCATATGGTAACAACCAACCGCCTCGCTGTTGAGCTCGGCAGCGTACGTCTGCAAAATCCCATCATACCTGCCAGCGGCACCTTCGGATTTGGTTACGAGATGGCCCAAGTCTACGACATCGATATCCTGGGCTCTATCTCCATCAAGGGGACCACGGCGCTCCCACGCTACGGCAATCCGCTCCCACGTATCGCCGAAGCCCCATCAGGTCTGCTCAACGCCGTCGGACTCCAAAACCCCGGTGTAGACCAAGTCATCAGCAACGAGCTACCCAAGCTCCGCGCCTGCTTCCATCAGCCCATCATCGCCAATGTCAGCGGCTTCTCCATACAAGACTACGTCCAGACCTGTCAGAAGATGGACGCCGAGGAGCAGGTCGCCATTCTCGAGGTCAATATCTCCTGCCCCAATGTACACGGAGGCGGGCTCGCCTTCGGCACCTCGCCTGAGCAGGCCGCAGCAGTGACCCGCGCCGTCAAGGCCGTCACCCACAAGCCCGTCTATCTCAAGCTGAGTCCTAACGTGACTGACATCGTCAGCATCGCCCGCGCTTGTGTCGATGCAGGAGCCAACGGACTCACGCTCATCAACACCCTCATGGGCATGCGCATTGACCCGCGCCGTCGCCAGCCCGTACTGGCCAACACCACGGGCGGGCTCTCCGGCCCCGCCATCCTGCCCTTAGCCATCAGAATGGTCTACCAGGTCGCCCAGGCCTGCCCCGTACCCATTATAGGATGCGGCGGCGTCAGCACAGCCCGCGATGTCATCGAGATGATGATGGCTGGCGCCACGGCAGTTCAGGTCGGCGCGGCCAATCTGCGCCACCCCATGGCTTGCAAGGAGATTATCGAGCAGCTGCCCGCCGAGCTTGACCGTCTCAAGATAGACCATATCAGCGACATCATCGGAGCCGCTCTGCCCAAGTCCTGACCTCGGGACTTATACCTCACATATACGATCCACTACACAATAAACTCTTATATACCTCATCAGACTATGGCAAAAGACGTCATCATCGCGTGCGATTTTAGCAGCGCCGCCGACACGCTAAGTTTCCTCGACCAGTTTCACGGCCGCAAGCCCTTCGTCAAGATCGGCATGGAACTCTACTACGCCGAGGGCCCGTCTATCGTGCGCGAAATCAAGCGCCGTGGACATAAGATCTTCCTCGACCTTAAGCTCCACGACATCCCCAATACCGTGAAGAAAGCCATGCGCGTACTCAGCCAGCTCGACGTAGATATGACCAATGTCCATGCCGCCGGTACCTCCGAGATGATGCGTGCAGCCATCGAAGGCCTCACCCGTCCCGACGGCACGCACCCCCTGCTCATCGCCGTCACGCAGCTCACCTCGACCAGCCAGGAACGCATGCAGCAAGAGCTTCTCATCGGAGCGTCCATACAGGATACCATCGTCCACTATGCTGTCAACGCCCAGCAGTCCGGACTCGACGGCGTAGTCTGCTCACCCCTCGAGTCGAGTCTCGTCAAGCAGCACTGCGGCGCCCAATTTCTGACCGTGACACCCGGCATCCGCTTTGCCGACGCTGCCAAGGACGACCAAGTACGTATCACCACGCCGGCCCGTGCCCGCGAGATCGGCAGTGACTACATCGTCGTCGGACGCCCCATCACGCAGGCCGCCGACCCCGTCGCAGCCTATGAGCGCTGTATCCGCGAGTTTTTGGGATAATCCATCTTCAACCAAATACCCCATCATCATGATCCAACAAGAAATAGCCAAAGACCTGCTCCGCATCGGCGCCGTCTTTCTGCGCCCCGACCAGCCCTTTACCTGGGCCAGCGGCATAAAAAGTCCTATCTACTGTGACAATCGTCTGACCCTCTCCGCCCCCGAGGTAAGAGAGCACGTCGAGAACGGGCTCGCACAACTCGTCAAAGAGCACTTCCCTGAGTGCCAGATGCTCATGGGCACATCTACTGCCGGCATCGCCCACGCCGCCATTACCGCCACTATCCTCGGACTCCCTATGGGCTACGTCCGCAGCAGCGCCAAGGACCACGGACGTGCCAACCGTATAGAGGGACGTCTTGACTCGGACACCAAGGTCGTCGTCGTCGAAGACCTGATCTCCACCGCCGGCAGCTGCATCGATGTCGTTGAGGCCCTGCGTGAGGCCCAGGCCGACGTACTCGGCATCGTCAGCATCTTTACCTACGGCATGCAGAAGGGACTCGACCGCATCGCCGCCGCCCATACCGTCAACTACTCCCTCTCCAATCTGGACACCCTCGTAGATGTCGCCGTCGAGCAAGGACTTATCACCCCCGAAGCCAAGGTCCGCATCCTCACGTTTCGCGACAATCCCTCCGACGAGTCCTGGATAAAATGATTTAAGTCTGTCCCCTCGACTATATTATCATACACTATGAAACATCTCATTGATCCCACCGATCTCAGCCGCCAGGAAACCGACGACATCATCGCCCTGGCACAGGACATCATCGCTCACCGCAGCCAGTACAGCCAGCGCATGTGCGGCAAGAAGCTGGCTACCCTCTTCTACGAGCCCTCTACGCGTACGCGCCTCAGTTTCACCAGCGCCATGATGGAACTGGGCGGCAATGTGCTCGGCTTTAGCGACGCACGCAGCAGCTCCGTCTCCAAGGGAGAGACCGTCCAGGATACCGTACGCGTCGTCGGCTGCTTCGCAGATATCATCGCCATGCGCCACAGCGTCGAGGGTGCGCCTCTCGTCGCCTCCCAGGTGAGCCGCGTGCCCATCATCAATGCCGGCGACGGCTCCCACAGCCATCCCACACAGACCCTCACCGACCTGCTGACCATCCAGCGCGAACTGGGTCACATCTCGGGCATCACCATCGGCTTCTGTGGTGACCTGCGCTTCGGCCGCACCGTACACTCGCTCATCAAGGCGCTCTCCCGCTACGAAGATATCCACGTCATCCTCATCGCACCCGACGAGCTCAAGCTCCCCGACTACATCAAGCAGGACGTGTGCGACCGCCTCGGCATACACTATGAGGAGGTCCCCTCCCTCGAGGCCGCCATTCCCCGCCTCGACGTCCTCTATATGACCCGTGTGCAAAAGGAGCGTTTCCTCGACGAAGACGAGTATGACCGCGTCAAAGACAGCTTCGTGCTCAACGCCGAAAAAATGAAGCTCGCTCGTCCGGATATGACCGTGCTCCACCCCCTTCCCCGCGTCAACGAGATTGCCAAGGACGTAGACGCAGACCCGCGTGCCGCCTACTTCCGGCAAGTGGAGAACGGCAAATTTGTCCGCATGGCGCTCATGTGCCGTCTGCTCGACTGGAAAGACGATCCCGCCCACGAGACACCGCCCAGCCGCAAGACCTTCCAAGATTCCACCCTGCACTGTCACAACTCCAAGTGCATCTGCAACAATGAGGATGTAGAGCCCCTCTACTACCGATCTGCCGACGGCGTCACGCGCTGTGCCTACTGCGACACACGCATCAGATAGTCCTTCCTCCAGACATCCTCCCCCACAGGCCCGCAGTCGCAGCTGTCCCGCTACCCTGCGCCAGCCTCATTTCCTATCCATATCCCATCTAGGCCGGACCTTGCACACAGCAAGGTTCGGCCTTCTTACTTACCCAAGCCGACGTACGCGCATTCAGCCGCCGCCCCGTTCAGCCCCAATCCCACATAACTATAGCCAGTCCAGTCCGCGCCGATGCCATGCCAGATGCTGTTGACATCTGTTCCCTGCCCATCCAGAGCTCATCCGATACTGCCTCTTTTCAGGACCATCTGATTGTGTCCGACATCAGAGCTGCATGAATATCAGGCAAATGAAAATTATTCACAAACTTCTTTTTTAAATGTTTTTAACTCAGAGCATTATCTCTACATGTTACCTTTGCACCTCAAAAAAGCGCCTTATGCACAACATCTGGGATACAGGTAGTTACGATCGGCTCATTGTTACCTTAACATAATAAATTAGTATAGAAAGAACCAGACCATAAAAAAATTACATCATAATGAAACAGAAGAATTCCTTTAGCTATCTCTTGGCAGCCATGCTTCTGCTCTTTGCAGGATGCTCTAGCGATATCACAGAGCAAATCCCCGAGACCCAACCTAACGACAAGCTCACCGTACCTACGACGACCATGCAGATCCGTGGCGCCAACGACTCCATATCCCTGTCACCGATGAAGGCTACTGAGACCGCGTCGACCACCATAGCCGGCTGGAATCAAGCCAGAGCCTACTTCTTCATCCGCGTCGACGGCAAGATACAGGAGGAACCCAAGAGTTATCCCCCCGAGCAGTACATTCCTACGGGCAAGTACAATTATATCTCTACTCAGACCACCGAGAATGACCAATTACATGGGGGCGTGATTGACCTTACTCAGCCTCTGTATCAGCAAGCAGACAATAGCAAACTCGTAGGCGTCTATAGCTACATCTATGCTCCCGATGGCGTCAACACTTCCAAGGTCATCGTAGACCAGCCCGACATCCAAGGCATGCTGGACTCCTACAAGCCGGGACTCAATGCCGACGACTACAAGGTCATCTGGTATGTGGCCAAGTATGTCCCCAGTGATTACTGCTGGCATGTCGACGGTATCTTGACCAGCAAGGAGACCCAGGACATCTCAGAGACTTCTCAAGGCGAGGAGATTACCAAGACATATGATCCGGAAGGCACACAGACCAAGCCGAAAATCGTGCCCGGTCTCGTAGAAGTCAATGTGCACGAACAGGAGCACAAGGACTGGGGCGAGATCAAGACCAGTATCCATATACGCTGCTCCGAGATTGACGGTATGACCGTCAACATCCCATTGAGTCGCGAGTACCAAGTAGAGGCTGACGACTTCGCCATCCGCACTTACCAGGCGTACTACAAAATAGGAGACTCCGAAGTACCAGTCAACGTCACAGTGGAGCATGCAAGCGATGCCATCAAGATCCATGTCACCGTCAACGATGAAGTGAAGGCTCTTATCGCCAAGCTGCTCAATGAGACTTCCGACGGGCTCACCATTGAGGTACACAGTTACTGCCTCAAGGAGGGTGCGGACGAACAGCAGACCAACAAGATTGCGGCTGCAGTCTACAAGGCCGTCTTCAATTCAAGCGTGACCTTCTCCAACAAGAAGAATCCTGAAAACTACATCATCTCGCGCACGAGTTATCGTACCGAAGCTCCAACAACCGAGTAGACAAGGTTGCCGTCGGGCAGCGTCATCCCGACCCTGCCTACCGCACTAGCAACATATACCTCTCAGCGGCGTGAAGCATTTACTTCACGCCGCTGCCGTATTTACACCGGAGACATCCTCTGGATCGAAAATCCCTCACCGGCATATCCGGAGTCAGCAGAAAAAACGTTGAAGGAAGAAGTAAAACCTTCTTCGCCGACCGCAGAAGGTCATCCGACGACTCCTCCTCTACCCTCATCGCGGGACCGCTGGTAGACATCCGTGACGGACGATACCCGTTCGGCCTTTAAGCGGGGATGAAACCAACGTTGTCCTGATTACTTATCCCACTGCACGATGATGTTCCCCATGGGCTCAATCACGATCCCCCTGCCGTCCCATTGTGCCTCCTTACCGCCTAACTTTCCCTGGAAGTTTTCCGCACTTTGCCGTAAATCATCCTGTGAAGGTCAAGCCTAGCAGCACAAGCACACGATGCCCCAAGAACTTAAAGGGACAATCATTTTTTATAATAAAAAAATTGAGCTGAGTGTCTTCGCTTCTCCCGAAGACAAAATAGCACAAATCCCCTCAAAACGCCTTTGTAACTCGCTGAAATCCAACGAATTATAAACAAGATTTGGTTTTCTCGTAACTAGTTGGCTATCAGGCGACAACAACTCGCCTTCCAGTTTAAACTAAGTCCGACCTAGTTTAAACTACATCCGACCTTGTTGCGCTTACAAGGCGACTTGTCATCACAACATCAGCTCCTGTACGAGGCAGTATACCGAATTTATTATATAAAAAAATGATAGACTATCTAAATTCTGCCGGGCTGCTATACGCTTGTGGGACGCTTCGGATACAGAGATCGACTACGTACGTCGACCTCCCGCGCGTAGCATACTTCCAAAGCATACTATCTGAGAAAGCATGCGACAGTCAATGGCGCAAATAGCGCGGCTAAGTTGGCGCGGCCGGCTTAAAATGGTCCAGCCTCATGGTGGCCGCATTTATAGAGCATGGCAACGAGATGGTCATCCCTCCTATAGACCATTCGCCGAATGCTGTGGCACCAACTTCTGACGCCGAGATGGAAACCACCGTACACGCCGAAAAGACAGGACAGATAAGTATTTTTTCCTCCTTCCCCCATCGCTAGACGATACGTCTGCTTCTGTCTGTCTTCCACTGCCCAATATCCCCCTCGAGTCACTCTCCTCGCACAATCGGATGCCGTAGACAAACTCTCGGAAAAATGGCATACTATCCGTCAGAAAGATTAAAGGACGACACTCAGCAGAAACGACAAGGTCGGATGCGGTTCAAGCCAAGTCTGATGCGATTTTATCCAGACTACATGGAGTTTACCTCCATTCCAGCTCCGCGCCGCCAACATCGGATATCGTATCTTGCCGCCCCAGCTTTACTCAATCTGTCAAGCCAACTACACCCATTTCCGTGTCGTCTGAGAGCTAGAAAAAGGACTTTTTGCCATACAAAATAGAGAAAAAAAGAATTTTTGAGGTACATTGTAGTCCAAATACCCGTATCTTTGCAGTGATTATTAGCCCAAAATACTGAAAAACTATGAAAAAAAGTGATATAAAAGAATGGGCAGACTACAATGACGGCGACATCCTCTTTGTAAGCAACGTGACGAGCCTGCTGGATCACGAGGTGGTCGAACTGAGCCTCGACCTGACCCTCCTCTTCGTCTGCCGCGAGGGACGCTTCCAGCTCGACCGCAACGAGCATACCTTCACGCTGCAATCGCACGAGGCGATGGTCTGCTTCCCCAATACCTCGCTGACAAACTTCATGATTAGTTCAGGCCTCAAATGCTGCATGATCGGCTTCACATACCGTGCGCTCGAGGATGAATTCTACATGGGCAAAAATCTCTGGCGTGCCATCACTGACTACAACGACCATCCAATCATCCGGCTCAATGATGAGGAGATGGAGGTACTGGGCCACTTCAATGACATCGCCACCCTCAAGATGCGCAAGCCCATGAGCCGCTACGCCTCCCGCATGTCGCGCTCACTGCTGCAGAGCGTAGCCTATGAGATCTTTGACGTCATCGAGCGCAGCCGGTCACTCTACGTCGACGATGCCAACATCAAACCGGGCGATCAGCTCTTCCGCCACTTCATTGAGATACTGGGCAAGAGCAATGGCACCCGGCGCATCGTGAGCGACTATGCCGACCAGCTGCACGTGAGCCCTAAGTACCTGTCTACCCTCATCAAGCAATCTAGTGGCATGACGCCCCTACAGCTTATCCACAAGCACACTACAAACATCATCATACGCAAGCTCAGATACTCGGATAAGAGCATCAAGGACATCGCCAATGAGCTCCGATTCCCGACCATTGCATCGTTTGGCAAATTCTTCAAGTCGCAAACGGGCCAGTCGCCCCGCAGGTACCGGCAGCAGCTTCGCAAGATCTGATCCGAAGCCCCACGAGGCTGCCTCTGATCACCCGGTAGCCGCCTTCCCCACTTCCCGGATACTGTTCCTTCGCCTCAACACGCTGCGTCGAAACTATCAAAACCTATAATATACAGATAATGGGTCCGGTCTGCTGCCTGACAGACCGGACCCACATTTTATTATGACCGGCCTATACACCTGATTGATGTCTATTTGACAAAAACCTTCTTGCCGTTTCTAATGTAGATACCGCGCACTGGATGGCTGACCTTACGGCCCTGCAGGTCGTAGAAGGCTCCGCGGTCGTCGCTGCCGTCGGCCGATACCTGTCGTATGCCCGTTGGGTCAACGATCTTAAAGGCCCTGCGCGTGCGGGTAGCCGACGAGGCAGACAGCCAGCAGGCAAAGGACTCCAGCGTATGCCTTGAAGAAGCCTTCATCATGCCCTTGCCGTTGGGAGCAAGGAAATATGACATGGCCGGAATGCTTGTCGCGCCAAATCCGCCCTTGAGCAGATTGTCCCCAACCACTGCCACACTGTCGACAGTGCGCTGGTCAACAGACTTGATGACGGATTGGCCGCGCGGCGTGCCTGCCAAGATCACCGGAGTCGCATAGGGCACGGCCATTCCCGCCGACGCAATCGGGGTCAGCGTGACAGTGGTAGCATCTTCATCAGACACCTTGTATACTGTAACGCCTTCCGGCACTACAAAGGCAAAGGGCAGGCAGACACTGGCGTAGCCTCCTACATTGAAGATTACCGTGTCGGCTGACGCACTGACGACCTTGCTCAGCGCGGCCGCCTCCTTGGCACTCAGCGCCTTGCCCCAGAGACGCACGCTGCTGATACTGCCGATGTAGGGATACTTGCCACCCTGCGCAGCAGCGTCGTAAGTCGAATTGGGGACACCGCCTATGCTCAGCCAGTCGGAGGGTGCCCACTCGTAGTAGCCACACTGCTTGAAGTAGAAGGAGCGTGACCCCTTCTCCACGCCGTCGATATATAGCTTGGATACGCCATTCTTGCGATCAAACGTGTAGACGTAGTGATGATACCCGTCCTGCAGGACGCCCTCTCCGGTCCATGTCCACGAAAAGCGCGAGAAGGCATTGGCAGCATTGGCTCCGTAAGTGATTGTACCGTAGGCGATATTGCCTTTGGCGTTCATATGGAGCGCGCTGCCGTATCCGTCGATGAAGCTGACGGGACGTATCGATGCCGAGGGCAGGGCTGACTGTGCCTTGGTAAAGACCTCAACCGAATAAGCATCCGCCATCTGATGCATAATAGCAGGTGTCGCACCGATATTGTACTTGAAAAACTGTCCCTTGTCGCCGGTAAACTGTGCCTCGTACTGATTGAGGTCCGTATTGTAAGCCAGTATAGGCTCACCTACCCGCTCTATTGGCACAGTGGCTCCCAGGGCCTTGTTGTCGGCTCCCGTCGGAGTAAAGACAGCATCCATGATGAGGTCGTTGGAATTGGGCTTTGTCGGCTCAGTAAAGCGCTTGACATCATCGTTGTAGAGCGCCTCGGCGGCCGACTCGGTAAGGGCATTACCGTAGATGCGGGCGAAAACAAAGGTAGTCGCAGCGCCGTTTTCGCCGGTACTGCCTGCAGTATTGGCCCCCGGATCTGCGCCGAGTCCTATCCAGAGATTTTTCTCGCGGAGCGTTGTCCCACAGTTGGGATACCGGAGGTCGGTGGCCACGCGTGTACCCGTAGCGACCAGCTTGCCGTTAACGAAAAAGCGCATCGTGTGGCTCGGGCGATCAAGCGTGACGACGAGGTGATAAAATTTGCCTGCGACCATGATAGAGTCGGCGGCTTCATACTTCATAATAGAGTATACGCCCGCCTGGGTCAGATAGGCGAAGGTCACATTGTCAGCTGTATTGTAAAAGGTCCAGCCCCCGTCTTGCTGGTTTGAGAAGAACTTTGTGATAGCACCGCCATTGGAGGCGTCACGGACGCTCTCAAGTCGTACCAAGGTCTCCCATGTGACGCTCTTGTTGAAGGCTTGCCCGAGCTTGCTGTCGGCGTCATAGAGTGCGTAGAAGTAGTCAGTGTTGTCCATCTTGGTGCAGCCGTAATAAGTATTGTTCTGCTTGTCATAGACCGTGGCGGCTGCGCCGGCGCTTCCCACTGTGGTCTCAAAGGTCCCCTTGTTGACGACACCCTTACTGTCAAAGGAGAGATCGAGAAGGCATTCGGCCGTATCGGCCTCAGCAGTCTGCTTGAGATTCTCCGAGATGACGCCCTGCTGGAGCAGAGACTTTGTGATGCACTCGGCGAGGAGCTTGTGACCGGGTGCCGTCGGGTGCAGATTGTCTATGGTGTAGTAGGACCAGTTGCTGCTGAAGGGGACACCCGTGCAGTCTACGTAGTAACCACCAAACTGCTTGGCGATATGCTCTATGCTCGCGTTGGCGTCGGCTTGGGTCCAACCGGCAGCATTGGCCACCGTGACGCCCTGACTTCGGGGAAAGATGGAGCAGCAGATGAGCTTGATATGGGGATAGCGCTTCTTGATTTTGTACAGGAGCATGGTATAGGCTCCGCGAAAAGTAGTAGAGTCGTCAAAGACCGTAGTACTGTATTCGCCAAGGGGTGTAGGGTGTCCTCCGGACGTCCAGTCATTGGTACCGCCCGCGATGACGACGGCATCGGGTACGCCTGCGCGGCTTAGAGAGTTGATGCGCGTGTCAGAGGTAAAGTAGGAGATAGGGCTCTGGTCGGACTGTGAGGTCACCCGCGAGCCGCTCCACGAGGAATTGCATAGGAAGGACATCCCGCTCATGCGGCTTAGCTGCATCCACCAGGTATCTCCTACCTGCAGGTCCTTGGTATGTCCTCTTGAGGTCGCATAGTAGACAGCGTAGCCCGCAGGCAGATAATTTTCATAGGTAGAGATAGAGTTGCCGAGCACAGCAAAGGTCATCTGGTCCTGATCTGCCAGCGCAGAGGCCTGACCCGACACGTATAGCATCAGACTTAGGAGAATTTTGGTCACACTTGATCTTTTCATACTTTGTTTTGATTGACTTTAATATTGCAAAGGTAGCTTTTCCGACTTAAACAAAAGCTCTTCACCCTCAATATTTTAAAAAAATATACGGCTCCGTCTGCAGGCGGAGCCGTATATGGATCACATGGTCTCGCTGATGATTGACTATAGGCCGAGGCGATAAGCCAGATTGAGCACCAGGGAGAAGTTTTTGCCTCCCGAGCGATTGACATTGAGGAGTCCGAAATCCGCCTGGATACCTGCATCAAACTGACGATTGAACTCGTAGCTCACACCTGCCGTGATGCCAGCATCAAATCGGTGTGCACCGGCTACGTCAAAGGCATCTACCTCGTAGCTGTAGCGCTCTGCGCCCGAGCGGCTCGTGTCTCCCTTGGTCTTCTGCTTGCCTCCTACGCCGTAGGCCGCATACGGACCGGCCGAGAAGACGATATAGTGGGGGCGGCCGAGAGGTAAGTAGTAATTAAGTAGCACTGGCAAGACAATATAGTTGGTATTGGTCGTCACATTCATCTTGCCGTAGCGCGCATTTCCGTTGTCGTCGTAGAGCTGATGGCCTTCGTCATCGAGCAGGGGCACTGTGAGGTCGTGGTCCTTCCAACCCTTGGCATAATAGAGCAGACTTGGCTCGATGGAGAGCGTCTGGCTGAGCTCCACTTCGAAGCCCGCACCTACCTTGAAGGCGCCGATATTGCGGGTCGACCCACCGTAATGACTCGCAAGTCCGCCGCCAACATGAAATACTAGGTACTGAGCAGAGGCAGAAGCCATGCTGAGCAGCAGAAGGGCAAGGGTCAATAGCTTCTTCATCATTTTTTGTTTTTGTGAAATGGCTTATAGCGTTTACCGCCTTTGGTACGCGGACCGTCAGAAGGGGCGTAGTTGCCTCCGCGCCGTTCCTTGTACGAGGGCTTGCCGCGATGATAAGCGGCAGAGGCTGGAGTAGCACGCTCCAAAGTCACGCGCCGTCCGTCGACGACGAGATTGCGGAGCGCCTGCTCCACTTCCTTGGCCTGGTCTTCCGGCACTTCGAAGAAAGAGAAATTCTGTTTCAAGTCGATACGTCCGACATCAACCGGACGGCGTGTCATCTTGTTGAGCATACCCAGCAACTCTCTCGGATACAGATGGTCTTTTTTGCCAAGCGAGAGGAAGAAGCGAGCATATCCCTCCTCGGCTACACCTGTCTCCCTGCGCTTGCGTCGCGGCTTGTCGCCCGCCTGCTTGCGCTCAGCCCCGCGTCCGCGCGGCGCAGGTTCCTCTATCTCGGGCGCATTGGCGTAGTACTTCAAGAAACGGCCAAACTCTATCGTGACAAAACGCTTGATAATATCTTCCTTGTCAAGCCAGTCGAGCTTGTGAAAGACTTCCGGCATAAAGGGGGCGATACCTGCTTCGTCGACGTCGGTACGCTCGAGCATATCGATGGCGTTGAAGAGCTGCTTGGTACAGATGTCCTTGGGAGTAGGCAGGGCCTTCTTGACAAACTCCTTGCCTATGACCTTCTCAATCGCCCTGATGCGGCCCTGCTCTCTGAGGTGGACGATAGAGATACTGGTCCCCTTCTTGCCGGCTCGGCCCGTGCGCCCGCTGCGATGAGTATACTGCTCGACATCATCGGGGAGGCCATAGTTGATGACGTGGGTCAGATCGTCTACATCGAGCCCACGAGCAGCTACGTCGGTAGCTACGAGCAACTGCGTATTGTGCAGTCTGAACTTCTGCATGGTCAGGTCGCGCTGGGCCTGACTCAGGTCGCCGTGGAGGGGCTCCGCGTTGTAGCCGTCCCGTATTAGCTTGTCCGCAATCTCCTGTGTCTCCATCTTGGTCCGGCAGAAGATGATCGCATATATCTTGGGGTAGTAGTCTACAAGGCGCTTGAGCGCTGCATACTTATCGCTGGCACGCACGAGGTAGTACTCGTGTTGCACCTTCTCGGCACCCTCGTTGCGACTACCTATGACCACCTCTTCAGCATCTCGGAGGAAGTGGGAGGCTATGTGCTCTATCTCTTTGCTCATAGTCGCTGAAAAGAGGAGCGTGGTGTGGTCTGCGGGCAACTGGGAGAAGATGCGCTCGATATCGTCGGCAAATCCCATGTTGAGCATCTCGTCTGCTTCGTCGAGCACGATAGATTTAACCGTGTCAAGACTCGCCGCGCCGCGCTCACAGAGGTCAATGAGACGTCCGGGCGTGGCAATGATGATCTGCACACCGCGTCTGAGCGCGCTGATCTGCCGTTCTATGCTTGAGCCACCGTAGACAGGCAGTATGTGGATGCCGTCTATATACTTACTGAAGTCGGTCAGGTCGCCCGCTATCTGAAGGCAGAGCTCGCGCGTGGGACATACGACCAGCGCCTGCGGATGGGATTGCTGCGTATCGACTCCCTGTATGAGTGGTATGCCGTAGGCGGCCGTCTTGCCTGTGCCCGTCTGCGCCAGACCTACGAGGTCGCTGTGCTTGGACAGCAACTTGGGAATGACAGCCTCCTGTATAGGCATCGGCCGGTCAAAGCCCAGTTCGTCAATAGCGCGGATGATAGGCTCCGCTACGCCAAGTTCCTGAAATGCCATGGGAAATAGAGATTTCAAATAGGCTGCAAAATTACTGCAAATCAGCGGACAAACCAACCTATTCGGCCAAAAACAAAGGATAAAAACCTTGTCTGGAGTCAGGCTGTCGGTCCTGCCGGTCAAAATATGAGATTATTTGTCAAAAAACAGGCTTCCTTTGATTGAAAAAGTTTACCTTTGTGCCAACAAAGTCGCGTCGGGACCTGTCGCCCAGCCCCACTGTGCCGACGGGCATGCCACTCATCTCCGCAAGATCAAGCCAGGAGGGTGCTTCGAGCCGCATCGGCAGCACAAGCACGGCTTTGCAACTAAAACATACTGATGATGAAATTCTTATCCCTGTATCTATCCACTGCCGTCCTCACCCTGTTGCCCACGATGAGCCTCGCTGCCCAATCCTGTTGCGACACGGCACAGCCTCAGCGGGACTCTGTCCGACTGGAGTGCGACGTGCCCTACTTCCGCTCCTGCCCTGACTGCGAGACATTCAACCTGCCAGCCACCAAGAGCCGACTCATTGTCAAGCATCCCCATTATGACTGGCACAGCCCCCTGTACCATCCCAAGTGGATCAGAATCAAGCAGGATAAGGCAGGCAACGTGACCTTCAAGGTGCGCAAAAACCGCCACGCAGGCACGCGCCTCGATAGCCTCATCGCCAGGTGCAAATGCGGCAAGCGCGTCGTGTATCTCATCCATCAGCTCGGGCAGGAGCCTGATGTCCTGCTCAGCAAGCAGCAAGTGACCATCTGCGGTGACGAGCCCACCTTCACCCTCGACATGCTCGCCAATAAGCGCTTTCATCTCAATATGCCCGATTGGCTAAGCTACAGCCCCAGCGCAGACGGATGCCGACTCGTCTTCACAGCACAACCGCTCAGCGAGGGCGAGACACGCACAGGCAACATCACCTTCAGCGACGACCGGGGTCCCTCCATCGCAACTGTCAAAGTGATCCAGCACGCCTCACCTTCCTACTGGTACCGGAAACCCTGCTTTGCTGTCGTCTCAGACATCCATATCGGTGCCCCCGACGGCGAGGGCTGGCAGGTTAAGATCCCGCGTATGCTCCGCCATATCAAGGCCTATGAGCCCCAAGTGAGACATATCTTTGTCGTAGGCGACTTGTCTAACGCCTGCCTCAAGCAGGAGTACATCGAGATGATGAAGCTCTTCAGAGACACCGCCCTCGTGAGTCCAGGCGTCGGCGTCACGCTGATACGGGGTAACCACGACAACAAGCGCCCCGACGGCCAGCAGCTCTTTGCTCAGATTGTCGGCCAACCAGAACACCAGTACCAAATCATAGACGGCTACCCCTTCATCTCCATCAGCAGCACAAGCCGCGCACTGCGGGGTACGATGTGCTACGATCAGGAGGCGAGAGACTTCCTCTCCCGTTCTCTCAAAGACGCCTCCGAGCGTTTCCCAGGCAAGCCCATCTTCGTCTTCAACCATGTACCACCTGCCAACACCATCATGGGGTCTCATAACGGACGGGGCGTGGCCGAACTTACACAGATCCTCAGCCAGTATCCACAAGTCATCGACTTCTCAGGGCACAGTCATATCAGCGTCTGCGATGCCCAGAGCATTAATCAGCAACAGTTCACCGCCATCAATGACGGCGCCCACCGCAGCACCCACTTCGCCAGCCTGCGCGTATCCGACCACGCTATCCACGGCAAGATTGCCGAGACGGTGACCGAAGGTCTCATCGTCCATTTTGACGCATCCGACAACGTCGTCATCGAGCGGTGGAATACTGCCCTCAACAAGAAATGCGGAGCCGACTGGGTCGTCAAGTCTCCCTTTAACAGCAGCCAGTTTACCTATCAGAAGGTCGACGGCGGACAAACGCCCCACTTCCACTCAGGCGACAGCCTCGCCCTGACCTATCTCACCTGCGACAGTATCAACCTCTATGTGCCGCAGGCGACCGACGACGAGTTTACCCTTGCTTACCAGGTCAGCGTCTGTGACAAATCAGGGCACAAGGTACGTCACGACATCATGCAGGCGAGCCTCTTCAACCGCGGGCCACAATTCGCCAAAGCCCTCACGCTGGGCATAGGTCAGCTCCCAGCCGGACAGAGACTCACCGTCACCGTATGGGCACTCGATGCTGCCAAGCAAAAGTCTGCCCCCTTGCGACTCACCTTTGACACACCGCGTCACAAGGCCAAGCTCCGGAAGAAATAGGTCAAAACCTGTCAAGACTGTACTCGACGAGGTCTTGACACTATAGGTCTCTCCTCCGACAAAATATGGCCTGCTAACTGCAAGCCAGCATTTAAAAAACATTAAGCCTTTGGCAACATCAGCATAAATCGCTACTTTTGCATTTAAGTCTCATCGAATACATCAAATATCCATACACTATGCAAACTAAACTGTATCTTGCACTCATCATCGGCTCAGCTGCACTTGGCCTCACCTCATGCAGTAAGATGGGAGCCCTCTCTGCAGACAACTTCAACGTTACCCCCTCGCCTATCGAGGCCGTAGGCGACCAAGTACCCGTGACCATCAACGGACGCTTCCCCCAGAAATACATGAAAAAGAAGGCTGTCGTCACCGTTACTCCTGTTCTGAAGTATGACGGAGGCGAGGCTATAGGTGCTCCCGCCACTTTCCAGGGCGAGAAAGTCGAAGGCAACAATCAGACCATCTCTTACCGTATCGGCGGCAACTACACCATGAAGAGCAACTTCGCCTACGTGCCCGAAATGGAAAAGAGCGATCTCTATCTCAAGTTTGATGCGCGCAAAGGCAACAGGCGTTACAATGTTCCCAAAGTCAAGGTTGGAGAAGGCGTACTCGCCACCTCGGCACTCGTCAACCGCACTATGAAGAGCAGCAACATAGCTTTTGCACCCGACGCCTACCAGCATGTCATCAAGCAGAAGGCTAACGCCAACATCAAGTTCCTCATCCAGCAAGCCAAAATCCGCAACTCTGAGTTGCATAGCGTATCTGTCAAAGACTTTATCAAGACTCTGCGCGACATACGCAACGACCAGGAGCGCAAGGACCTCGAGAATGTTGAAGTATCAGCCTACGCCTCTCCCGATGGCGGCATGAAGCTCAATACAGCTCTCGCCAAGAACCGTGAGAAGAATACCAAACAGTACGTCAGCGGCACCCTCAAGCGTGCAGGTCTCGACGGCAATATCAATACCAAGTACACCGCCGAGGACTGGGAAGGCTTCCAGCAACTCGTCAGCCAGTCCAACATACAGGACAAGGAGGTCATCTTGCGCGTCCTCTCTATGTACAAAGACCCTGAGGAACGCGAGCGTCAGATCAAGAATATCTCCGCTGCATTTACCGAGTTGGCCAAGGAGGTACTGCCCGAGTTGCGCCGCAGCCGCATCACCGTCAACTACAACCTCATCGGGCGCAGCGACGACGAGATAGAGCAGCAGTACAAGAGCGACCCCAGCAAGCTCAGCGTAGAGGAAATGCTTTACTCTGCTACCCTTACTGACGACCAGGCCAAGCAGGCAGAGATCTACAAGAAGACTACGCAGATCTACCCCAATGACTATCGTGCCTACAACGACCTCGCAGTACTCGCTTATCAGAAGGGCGACTTCACAACCGCCAAGGACTATGTACAGCAAGCCCTCAAGGCCAACAGCAATGCTGCAGAGCCCAATGTCAACGCCGGCTACCTCGCCATGCTCGCAGGCGACAATGCTGCTGCCGAGACTTACCTCGCCAAGGGTAGCACCAGCGACGCTGCAGGCGAAGCCCTGGGCAACCTGTATCTCAAGCAGGGCAAGTATGCTCAGGCTGTCAAGGCATTTGGCGACGCCAAGAGCAACTCCGCAGGCCTCGCACAACTGCTGACCAAGGACTATATGACCGCTGCCAGCACACTCTCGTCTGTCAGCAAGCCCGATGCCATGACCTACTACCTCAAGGCCATCATCGCCGCCCGCACCAACAATACCTCTCTAGCCATTGACAATCTGCGCAATGCCGTCCAGCAGGATGCATCCCTGGCCAAGTACGCTGCCAATGACTTGGAGTTTAAGAAGATCGCCGCCAACGCAGCCTTCCAAGTGCTGACAAAATAAGACCATCCCATCTCCATATATTCAGAAGGGTAAAAAGCACCGCTCACCATGCATTTGACCAAGTCAAGCAGACTATCAGTCACAGGCAGGCGGGGACTTTTTACCCTTCTGTCTTGTTTTGTGCTGGCCCTCATCCTCGTCTCCTGCGGCGCGGGCAAAGGTCATATACGCATCAAGGGACACTTTAAGCATCTCGGCGAGGGTGAGCTCTACGCCTACAGCCCCTCGTCGCAGTGGGACGGATTTGACACCATCCAGGTCAAGGACGGCAGCTTCTCCATCAGCCGCCCTGCGACCGACACCCTGCTTGTGACGCTACAGTATCCCAACTTCATGCAAACGACCCTCGTAGCCATTCCCGGCAAGACCATCAAGGTCGAAGGGGATGCCAGCAATATGCTGCGTATCAAGGTCAGCGGAAGCCCCGAAAACAAGCTGCTCACCCAGTACCGAGAGCTTATCTTCCACAAGTCGGATGCAGAGCGTCGCAAGATTGCCGCGCGCATGATCGAGCAGCATCCTGCATCGTTTGCCTCGCTGGCTATCTTTTCTGAGGTCTTTCTCAATGTTGACCAGATAGACTGCGTCGAAGCGTCACGTCTGCTCAAACTCATGCAGCACGCTGCCCCCAACCGCCCGCAGCTCAAGTTGTTGTCCAATCAGCTGACCTCTGTGCTTACCAATCGGGAGGGCAGCCGACTCCCCTCCTTCACTGCCAAGACACTGTCGGGGCAAACGGTCAACGACCGCACTTTTAGCGGCCAGCCTCTCGTCATCTCTTTCTGGGCGAGCTGGAGCACAGACTTCTCCAGCCCCTTGCGTCAGCTCTCCTCCATGGTCCGTAGCCGCAGTGTCAAACTCAATATGCTCAATATCTGTCTCGATGCTGACACGATCCAGTGCAACAATGTCATACGCCGCGACACGCTACGCGGATATACCGTCTGCGACCGCCGCCACTTCATGTCACCTCTTGTCAGAAAGCTCGGCCTGCGATATGTGCCGGGCAATATCGTGGTCAACTCTCAGGGCGTCATCATCGGACGCGACCTGACGCCGGACCAGATCTTTACCAAGCTCGGCTACAGCAAATAGCTACTCAACTCCCCCTCCCCATGTTGATACAACTCTTCAGCACAGCAGTCGACGGTCTGAAGGCCACTACCGTACTTATCGAAATCAACGTGTCCAACGGCGCCGACTTCTCCCTCGTCGGCTTGCCCGACAATGCGGTGCGCGAGAGCGCCAAGCGCATCCAGACCGCGATAGCCAATACAGGCTTCCACATGCCTCAGCGACGCGTTGTCATCAATATGGCCCCCGCCAACATCCGCAAGGAAGGCACCGCCTATGATCTGCCTCTTGCCATCGGCATGCTGGCCGCCAGCCAAGTCATATCGGCGGACAATCTCAAGCGCTATGTCTTCGTCGGCGAGCTCGGACTCGACGGCTCGTTGCGTCCCGTACGGGGAGCGCTCCCGATAGCCATCAAGGCGCGCGAGGAAGGATTTGAGAGTCTCATCCTCCCGGCCGACAATGCACGCGAAGCAGCCGTCGTCAATCGCCTCAAGGTCTATGGCGCCCACCACATCACCGAGGTTGCTGACTTCCTCAATGGACGCGGTACGCTCCTGCCCACCATCGTCGATACGCGCAAGGAGTTTTACAGCCAGCAGGCGACCTTCCAGTCCGACTTTATCGACGTCAAGGGGCAGGACAATGTGAAGCGCGCCCTCGAGATTGCCGCCGCCGGCGGACACAATATCATCCTCGTCGGATCACCCGGCTGCGGCAAGTCCATGATAGCCAAGCGGCTACCCTCTATTCTACCTCCTCTCACTCTTCATGAGAGCCTTGAGACCACTCAGATCCACTCTGTAGCCGGCGTTCTCCCTCCCGGTACGTCGCTCATCTCACGCCGCCCGTTCCGTAGTCCTCATCACACGATATCAGACGTCGCCCTCATCGGCGGAGGTACGACCTTCCAGCCCGGCGAAATCAGTCTGGCACACAATGGAGTGCTCTTCCTCGACGAACTTCCCCACTTTAGCAAAAATGCCCTTGAGACACTGCGTCAGCCCCTTGAGGACAGGGTCATCACCATCAGCCGTGCACGCTACACCATCCAGCTGCCCTGCTCCTTCATGCTCGTGGCGAGCATGAATCCCTGCCCCTGCGGGTACTATAACCATCCTACCCACGCCTGTACCTGTACGCCGGGACAGATCAAGCAGTATCTGAGCCGCATCAGCGGCCCCCTGCTCGACCGCATAGACCTCCAGATCGAGGTGACACCGGTGCCCTTCAAGGAGCTCGCCGCAGCGCCGCAGGGAGAGTCCAGCGCGACGATACGCGGCCGCGTCGTCGAGGCCCGCGAGCGGCAGAAGGCACGCTTCCAAGGCATCCCGGGCATCTACTGCAACGCCCAGATGACCTCCAAGATGCTCCGCGCATATGCTGAGCCCGACCAAGCCGGCCGACAACTCCTCCAAGCGGCCATGACACGCCTCGATCTCAGTGCCAGAGCCTATGAGCGTATCCTCAAGGTAGCCCGCACCATCGCCGACCTCGACCATAGTGACACCATCCGGGCTCACCATATCAGCGAGGCCGTAGGCTATCGCAACCTCGACCGTGGTACGTGGGGCGAATAACTTCCAGATAGTATATCAATCTCAAAAACAAAAAAGTATGTCTCTGCGAAAAATTTTTCTTCTACTTACCCTGTTTCTCTTCATGCCTTTTGTGCAGCATACGCTCGGCACAACAGCCACTGACAACCCTCTTGCCACCATCCATCAGTATCCTGGTTTTTGCTCCATCTTTCATCACTGGGGCTTCATCGGAGACTCGCTTTCCAGCGGCGAGTTTGAGAGTCTCAAGGACGGCAAGCGTGGCTACCACGACTTCTATGAGTACTCCTGGGGGCAGCGTATGTGCCGGCTGATGGGAGTTGACGGCGACAATTACTCCCAAGGCGGCGAGACGGCGCGAGGATGGATTGACCACTTCTGGAGTCATCCCTACAACATCAATCGCAATATCGATGCCCATCGGAGCCCAAAGCAAGCCTATATCATCGCGCTCGGCGTAAACGACGCCCTCCACAAAGTACCTGCCGGCAACATCGACACAGACATCGACTTAGACGACTATCATCACAATGCAAACACTTTTGCAGGCCAGTATGCCGGTATCATACAGCGCATACGCAGCATCAGCCCCGACTGCTTCGTCTTCGTAGTCACAGATCCCGGGCGCTACAATGGAGCTGAGAGTCCCTACAACTCATTTATCCGCCAGCTCCCCGCCAAGTTTAGCCGCCTCTACGTGATCGATCTCCACAAGTACGGACCCGACTATAGCGACAAGGAGTTCAGAAGCCGCTACTTTGTAGGCGGCCACCTCAATGCCGCAGGCTACGAGTGGACAGCCTGGGTCATGATGACCTACATCGACCATATCATTCGCCAGCACCCGTCTGAGTTTGCCCAAGCGGGCTTTATCGGTACAAGGTTGAGCTATGAGAAGTGACGGTAAGGCGTTCAGTTGATTTTCCTACTCACCCTTGACGATGCGCTTGATATCGTTGAGCATGTTAAGGGCTTGCAAGGGTGTCAGACTGTTGATATCAAGATTGAGAATACGGTCCCGTATCTGGCACAGCACGGGATCATCGAGCTGGAAGAAGCTGAGCTGCACGCCCTCTTCTTCCGGTTTTTCGGGTATCGGTTGGCTGACGCTCTGGCCCTGACTGTGTGCCTCTAGTTGCTTGAGTACTTGGTTGGCCCTCTTGACAATAGACGCGGGCATGCCGGCCATCTGCGCCACGTGGATACCAAAGGAGTGCTCGCTACCTCCCGGCACCAACTTACGCAGGAAGATAACCTGATGCCCCACCTCCTTGACACTCACATTGAAGTTTTTGACACGCGGATACCGCTTCTCCATCTCATTGAGCTCGTGATAGTGGGTCGAGAAGAGCGTGCGCGGATGGGCATTGTGCGGATTGTCGTGCAGGTATTCGATAATGGCCCATGCGATAGAGATACCGTCGTAAGTAGACGTGCCTCGGCCCAGTTCGTCAAAGAGCACGAGGCTGCGCTGCGTGATGCCGTTGATGATACTTGCGGCCTCGCTCATCTCCACCATGAAGGTACTCTCACCGGCTGAGATATTGTCGCTGGCGCCGACGCGGGTGAATATTTTGTCTACGAGCCCGATGTGCGCACTCGAGGCGGGCACAAAACTACCGGTCTGGGCAAGCAGTACGATAAGCGCCGTCTGACGCAGCAGCGCAGATTTACCGGCCATATTGGGGCCAGTAATGATGAGGATCTGCTGATGCTCTGTGTCGAGATGCACATCATTGGGTACATACGACTCTCCTGCGGCCATCTCGGTCTCGATCACGGGGTGGCGGCCGTCGCGTATGTCGAGCTCAGTGCTCTCGTCCACGATGGGCCTCGTATAGCGGCGCTCCTCAGCCACGGTAGCAAAGTTGACCAAGCAGTCCAGCTGGCTCACCATCAGTGCGTCACGCTGTATCGTCACTATGTCTTGGGCGACACGGGCGGTCAGACGCGCATAGATCTGAGCCTCTATCACGAGCATGCGGTCCTCAGCACCGAGTATCTTCTCCTCGTACTCCTTAAGCTCTTGCGTGATATAGCGTTCGGCATTGACCAGTGTCTGCTTGCGTACCCACTCGGGCGGCACTTTGTCCTTGAAGGTATTTCTCACCTCCAGATAGTAGCCAAAGACATTGTTGAAGCCTATCTTGAGACTCTGTATGCCCGTGCGTTCGCTCTCCCGCTGCTGCATCTGGAGCAGATATTCTCGACTATTGGTCGAGATATCACGCAGTTCGTCCAGTTTTTCATCCACTCCCTTGGCGATGTATCCTCCCTTGTTTGTCTGCGAGGGCGGATCGGGCACCAGTGTATCGCGTATCAGGTCGTGAAGTTCCTTAAGGCCATCCATACGGCTGCCGATGTCGCGCAGCGACGACAGATCGCTATCCTCGCAGGCCTTCTTGAGCGGGGGGATAGCCTCGAGGTCGTAGCGCAATTGCTGCATCTCGCGCGGAGTGATACGGCCCGTGGACAGCTTGGCAATCAAGCGTTCCATGTCGCCGATAGTCTGTAGCTGCTCTATCACCGTCCGGCGGAACGAGGGCTCACGGAAGCAGTATTCCACGCAGTCCTGACGCTGCTTGATATCCTTGACACGGCAGAGGGGGAAGCTCAGCCAACGTCTCAGCAGGCGTCCTCCCATCGGCGTCAGCGTACGGTCGACAACCTGCAGGAGGCTCTTGCCACCCTCGGCGAGCGGCTGCAGCAGCTCCAGATTGCGCAGGGTGAAGCTGTCGAGTCTGACATACTCATCCTCATCGATGCGCTTGAGCGTCGTAATATGGCTCAGGTGGGTATGCTGGGTCTCCTCCAGGTAGCTCAGTATGGCCCCCGCTGCCGTAAGTGCGGCATGCATGTGGGCGACACCGAAGCCTTTCATATTTTTGACCTTAAATAGCTTGCATAGCCGCTCGACGGCGGTCTGCTCATTGAAGGCCCAGTCGTCCATCTCGTGCACATAGTAAGTCTGACCCAGGGCGGAGAGGACACGGTCCTTGCTGCCGCGCACGACAAGCACCTCCTTGGGCTGAAAGTTGACGTACAGCTTGGCGATATAGTCGATGGTTCCCTCAGCGACAGCAAACTCTCCCGTAGAGATGTCTATCAGCGCCATGCCGCAAGCCCCCTTACTAATAGTGAGCGCCGACAGGAAATTGTTTTCCTTGCTATTGAGCATATTGTCGGTCAGCGCTACGCCGGGCGTTACGACCTCCGTGATGCCGCGCTTGACGAGCTTTTTAGCGAGCTTGGGATCCTCGAGCTGGTCGCAGATAGCTACGCGGTAGCCGGCGCGGATAAGCTTGGGGAGATAGGCATCCAGGGCATGATAGGGGAAGCCTGCCATCTCGATAGCCTGACCTACGCCCTTGTTGTTGCGGTGGGTGAGCGTGATGCCCAGCACCTTGGACGCCAATATGGCGTCCTCGCAATAAGTCTCATAGAAGTCGCCGCAACGGAAGAGCATCACCGCATCAGGATGTTTCGCCTTAAGAGAGCGAAATTGGGCCATCATCGGAGTAAGTGCGTCTTGTGCCATTGGATGTCTGTATTTTGTTGCTCAAAAGTACTGATTTTTTATCAAAATACCGATATTTACGCGCTAAATATTGCTATCTCCATCCCTCCAAGACAACTAAGGAGAGGTTGCCCTCTCCTGTGGCAATATGCCCACATTACAGCGCCGAAAAAAAGCGACAAAAATGTCCCGACACCACACAGAACAATGCTGCAATCAAGTACAAAAACAGCCACAAAGAAATTTGTGTCGATTTCATCGGCATAAATCGGAGATTCAGAATAAAAATGATGATTTCATCGGCGTCTCTTTTCTATAGCATTTCTTCAAAAATACCGATAAATCCGATAGCATTGTACGAGAGCAAGACATCCTCTCCTTACAGTAAGATATCGTCAACCCCACAAGGCGTACATTCGCTCGCGACTCGCAGTCTGCCGCCTGCCACACGTATTCTCTGATGCCAGCAAGGGGTCACACAATAGATGGCGGCCTCAACGTAGCGCTAAGGACAGGCCTCGTGATAACTGGCTACAGGGGAGCGACAGCGAAAATGATTCTAAAACAAGAGACAACTAGAGTAGTGACAACAAGTATTCGTGGGCCGTCGGAAAATATAGGAGACAGAGTCTCCATTGGTGTCCAAAAGACCTCAGGCAAACGATTCTCCTCTTCGCCCACGGCAAATCGGCTGGTCTACATCCGTGACAGAGGCCCTCCTGACAGCAGGTCGAATGGAGCGATACGGATGATGTTCCGATTACATTTACCTTTGTCACACTTTACCGGGACTCCTCTCGCATTCCCCCGGATCCCTTTCGCACTTCATTAGGACTCTTTTCGCACTCCAATGGGATTTTACACATTCCAGCGGGACACTTTTTGCAGCTAACCGGAAACTATTACGCGCTTGACTGAAAATTTTTCCGCAATCGCCAAGTGTGTAGATACAGATAGTCATTCTCATCCGAGTTCCTCAGAAATAATTTTTTTATTATAAAAAATTGGATGACGCTTCTCGGATTGCACCTGAGGACAAAAAGATGGAAATACCCCCAAATTGCCTTTGTAACTCACTGAAATCCAAAGAATTACAAACAAGATTTGACACTCTCGTAACTAACTGGCTATCAGACGGTAACAACTCGCCTTCCAGTTTAAACTAAGTCCGACCTAGTTTAAACTACATCCGACCTTGTAGCGCTTACAAGGCGACTTGTCATCACTACATCGGCACCTGTAACGGACGGTATTTCGAATTTATTATATGAAAAAACAAGGGAGCATCGTACGCCTTGAGTACTGTCCGCAGGCAAAGACGGTATGCGGATGACGTAAATTAGCCTTATAGCGAGTAGCTGTCGAGGCAATAACAGCGGAGAGCGTCCTGCAAGCATGGTTAGGCCCTCAAATAATATGAGATCAGAAATCGCCGGAAACAAGGCAATTTTCCGTTCCAAACAGGTCTGATGGAGCAGAAAACAGCTCTGACCCGGTTATCAAAATAAAGAACACCGCCGACGACGGACGGACGTAACTGCTGACGGACGGGCGCAGTCTGCCTCTTGAGACCTATAAACAAAGGAGCGGGCCAGACTCTCGGATGAGTCTGGCCCGCTATGAGTATAGTCAGTTGCTGACTGTGATTACTTCAGTTGGATGTCATAGATGGCACCCTTGTTGATCGGGATAGCGACACGGAGGTAAGTGTGAGCGGCTGTGCCGTCCTTACGGAATTCTGTGTTGACAACTACGCCATTGACCTTGTCGTTGCGCGTAAAGAGCTGGTACTGTACGCCATGGTCGTTGACATCGGTCCATCCGTTGGTATTGAGCGTCTCAGACTCCATGCCAAAGAATGTATTGGCGGCCCAATTAGTAACCAGTTCGTCAAGCTTAGCCTCAAGGCCGGGAACCTCAGCGTCATTGTGGGCAGTGAAGGGGAGCTTAAGCTCATACTTGCCATTGTCACCGGTATACTCACTGGCATCCAGCGTGACCTTGCTACCATTGACCGTCAACTTGATACCCTCAGCCGTGTATGTGGCAGGAGCAACAGTGACGTCGCCGGCAGAGACGATGCGGAAGTCATTCTGAAGAGCCTCAAAGATATTTTCTTTCTCGGGCTCAGGATCTACATTCTCGGGCTCAGGATCTACAGGAGTAGGCTTAATCACCTTGCCATCGGCAGGAGTGAGCTTGACAACCCAGTCATTGTAAATGCCATCGCCTGCAACGGTCTCACCACTGTTTTTGGCTGTCGCATAGTCAAAGCAGAGATAGTATGCTTGGTACTTCTCGCTCCAGTAGACGATATACTTACCGGTCTTGGTATTGTCCTTGTCACCCCAAGTGTCGTGGTAGGTTGCATCTTGTACGGGCAAGTTGAGCACAACCGCCGTCGGGCCCCAATTACTATTGTAATCATTGATATGCATACCGTTGATGACCAGATAGTCCATGCGACCTTGACTGTATACGGTCTGAGGATAACCATTCTGGTCGGGAGTCGTGGTGTAGTGATTGGGAGCACCGCCTACATTTTGTATGAAGTAGTTGGTATAAGGGCAGTCTACGGACTGACTGGCCGAGACAGACTTAAGAGCTTCAAAGATGTCGGCCTGCTCAGTACTGGATATGTCGGCAGGTATGTGACTCTTGTACATTGCGGGGAAGTCTCCATCCCAGATCTTATGGTACTCCGGAACTGCTACAGCGACACCTGCACTCTTCACGGAGATACGTAGAGGTGACATGACTTTGTAGCTCTTGGATGGGGTAACGACCTCCTCTGTACCCTCAGAGCTGGAGCATGCGCTGAGGAGCCCCATGCCCAGCAGCAATACACTTGCAAGGATTTTAGATTTTGCGCTCATCATTTTTTTCTTTGTTTTTCCATTGTACATCTTAGATATTATCGTCTTGAAAAGGGGCTTTTTAGCTCGGCGATTGGAGCTCGTTCCCTACAGGCCCTATTTCGAGTGCAAAGTTAGGCATTAAAATCACAAGTGCATCACTTTTCAACAAAAAAAAATATTAAATTTCGTTGAAAAAGCGTCTTTTAGAGCGTAGAAAAAGCCTTTTTAATCATTTTTCTTCCCTCTCCAGAAGTAGCGGTTCTGACTGCGGCTGTCTTCAGAGGCATCATCGGTATAGTATCCGCGCTCAGAATACGAGCCGTTGACTTTCTCCTCGATACCGGAAGCCCTCTCCTCCTCTTTCCTACGCTTGTAGAGCTCCTCATAATCAGGCGTATTGTCAGAGGGCGGAACGACATTGACGTCAAAGATAAGGGACACGACTCCGCGAGGCTTGACATTGCCGTAGACACGGATGGTATGATGGACGTAGCCGATATTATTGTTGCTGTCAAACTGAAAGTGTATCATCAGGGACTTACCTGGAAGGATGATGCGCTCATTTTCGTCTCCCTCCACGATACATCCGCACGACGGCTGGATATCTGTGATGACGAAGGGCTCTTTGCCCGTATTGTAGATGGTATAGCCTATGTTGAGCTTGTCACCCATGGAGACGGGATAATAATGTCGTATGGAGTCCTCCACTTGTACTGTGGTCGGCCCTACCTCCTTCCTGCAAGAGGATAGGAGTGACAAAACAGCCAGCGAGAGTATCAGCAGATTAGGTTTCATCTCCTTTAGTCCTTAATGAGTTCTATTTCGTCGAGGGCGACTTTTTTGCCGTCCACGGCGTAGATTCTGATCTCCAGAGGCGTACCCGCACTGCTGTGGTAGGCTTCCAGTTCCTCATCCTTGCGCTCTATGGGAGCCTGCTCCTCCCAGTCCGTCGTACGGACAGAGAGCTGCTTGTTTCCTTGCCAGATCTCGATGCGCTGAGGATAATTGATGTGCCACGGCTCACCCTGCAGCAAACCGATGCTTACGGTATAGTTGCCCGCAGCAGACACGGGAATCTGTAAGATCATCTTGCTGCCGGTATGGATAAGCCATTGGACATGATAGTCATAGGGGATGCCCACGACGCCATCGGTCAGCACACTCAGAGGCTTGCATCCCTCGTCGAGCGGAGTAACTGAACGCACGGCCTGATGGTAGATGACATTGCCCAGGTCTTGGCCGCGGTAGGTATCGTGGCTCTGCATATAGTTGATATAGTCGTCCAGATTGCCGTTGGCCTCACGATAGACCGAAAAATGGTCGAGGTCGCTGTGCCCCTTGAGATTCTCAAGATACTGGGCCTTGGCATCCTTATTGGGCGGCACAATATGGGAGCGCTGCAGCTCAAGCAGGGTGAAATTAAAGCCGGTGAGCAACAGATTGAGACGCGCCCGCTCATCGCCGTCTACCTTCTTGGCGGCCTTGTCCAGATCGTTGAAGAATTTATTGAAGGTCGTCGCATTAAGATATTTGGATTCTGCCTCGTCTATGCCGCCATATAGAGGGAGCTCCACGCCGCTCTGCAGTACCTGCTGCTCAAGGGGATCATAGTAGGCCTTGAGAATGGCGGAGCTCGTAGGATAACGGCTGTCGAAGAAGACATTAATCAGCGACTGGACGTCAGCAGTGGGGTCGTTCATTAGTTGGGCGAGGACGTAGGACTGAACATCGTCAAAGGTAGAGTAGTCCGGTCCGCTGCCATTGTAGACGATGCCAGTCACACCGTGCTGCTTGTAAAAGAGTAGCCGCTTCTGCTGCACGTACAGGCAGGGATACGGGGTGAGATAGTCGTCGAAGTTGCAGTAATAGTCCCATATATATATATGATTGCACAGGCCTCGCCACTGGTCGAGCAGATGCCCGAACTTGCGGGCCTGAGGCGTGTCGGCGATCTTGGTCGTCATGGGCAAATCCATCGCACTGATGAGCACGCCGACGTTGGGCGGGAACTTCTGCGAAGGCAGCTGCTCTGTCGTCAAGTAGCTTGACGTGAAGAAGAGGTAATGGGGGAAGCGCTTGGCTAGTCTGGTCACCATCGCGCTGACGGCTGGCGTAGCCGAGTGGAGGGTGTTACCCGCCCGGCGGCATGCTTCACACTGGCAGACGAGATCGTTGTCGTTGGGCATGATAGCAAAACGGTACGCCTCGCCATTTTTACCGATTTCACCGTAGTTATTGAGGATATAATTTACCAGCCGATTGTAGAGGACATCGGATGAAAAACAGAATTGGTCACTATTGCGTGCACCATCGATGAGGGCGTATACGCTCTCACCGGGATTTTTGCCAATTGCTTTCTGCAAATTGTGACCCCAGAGCCCCCAGTCGTAATCGACATTGCCGACTCCCAAGATAGGCATCAACTCTGGATCGGTATTGGCCGAGGTATAGAGGCTCCTGTAATCAAAAGCAAAGGTACCGGAAGCGCTCATACCATATTTTAAATAGGAGGGCGGGAGGTCTGTGACGTCTATGCGGTTGTCTCTCTCACCGATCATCTGCATCAGCTGGTACATCAGCCAGATCATCTTACCTTTGTCTTTGGCCTCGAGACGCACCTCTTTGTCACCAAATGTGATCTTGTAGTCCTCGGTCATGCTTGGAGACTGGTGAAGCACGATGCGCAAGGCTTTCTTCTCCCCTTTATCCATATCCGCCTCCTTGACGGCGACCCCTAGGAGAGAGGCTCGCTTGTTGATGTGGTCACAGAAGTAGTTGACCCATTGATTATCATCAGACGAGACGCCTGCGACCACGTAGTAGCCAGTAGATGACTGTGCCACAAGGCCGCACGAGCAGACTAAGGACATAAGTACATAGCAGAGAACGGTCTTTGCCATACAGAAAAACCGGTTACAGTAGGTTCTAGAAGGAGATAACCAGTTGTACATAGATATTAAAAAGGTTTTTGTATCGCGTCGTAGTAGTATCCTGATAGTCGTAGATGCCGCCGGTACGGCGATTCGTCTGATTGTAGAAGGTGTGCCAAGTCCCCATTACCGTGGCGACCAGATTAGGAGTAAGCAAATAGGTACCGCCCAAGCCTACCATGGTATTGAGGCGGCTGAAGGAACCGGGCAGGCCAAAGTCTAGCACAGAGGCCTCGGGGGCTGTACCAACACCGGCTTGAGCCGTGATACAGCTGATGCGGTCGTTGAGGGGGAAGTACTTGCCTTGTGCCGACGTATTGAAGTAAAGATGGCCCGGGAGCGCGAGGACGTCAAACTTGCCGCTGACATTGAAGGGCCACATATCCTTTGAGGCGCCTACGCCCAGGTTGAAGAGATTGGTGTTTCCGCTCTTCCAGTCATCAAATACCCACTTGTTGTCCTCGGTCGAAGTGGAGTCGAGACGGTAAGTGCGCAAGTTGGTCTCAATGCGGCGATATCCAGCGTGGAGATCCACGGTCCAATCGTTGCGAAGGCTGCGCTCCAGCTTGAGATTGGCTTGCAAAGTCGGGAAGTAGCGGCTAGCCCATCCCAGGGCGGCAGTCCCCGTCCACTTGGTGGAGAACTTGTGTTCCCATTGTGCTATCAGCTGGATGCCGGTGCCGCCGTGTCCATAGTCCTCAGTGCTGCTGGTATTGGCAAATCCGTCCCGGCCGGCATAGTTGAAGGTGCCGGTATAAGTATTGTCGGCTTCCTTGCGCGTATACGAGACCGAAGCGAGTCCCTTGAGCACATCCTCCTCGCCAAAGCGCGAGTGCATGTAGTCAAGACTGATCTCATTCTTGTGCTGCTTGTTCTCGAGCCCATTGAGACGGCGCTTGGTCTCACTGACTTCGAGCAGCGACGGACGGTAGTACTTCTGGTAATAATAGGCCGAGTCGTACATATGCTCTGCCTCAAAGGCGAGGCCCTTGTCATAGAGAAGTGTACGATTTTCACGGTCATATATCAGCGCCGTGTCGAGGAGAACGATGGCGTCAATGTTTTTGTGTTCCTTCATCAACTGAAGCGAGCGCATGTCGACGGCAGCTGAATAGGCCGATATCAGGGCGGAGTCACCACGGAGCGAGTCCAGCTTGGGCCGCAAGAGGTCCATGGCGAGAACATAATCCTTGTGATTATTGTAAACCGAGGCCTGCTTGATCATAAACTGGACATCGTCGGGATATAGCTGGCGTCCGCGTGCGACATAGTCCTCATACTGCTTGGTGCGACCCAGGGCTCCTGCCGTATTGATAGCGTAGAGCAGTCCCTGGCGCGAACCGGGATTGATCTGAAGCAACTGCTCCGTAGCATCAGCGGCCTTGAGCAGTGCTCCGCTGGCTATCAGCCTCTTGATATAGGGGATAGCCATCTCCTCGTAGTCGTTGGCGTAGCCGTAGACCTGACCTGTGCCTGACATAAGATTGTCCTTGTCCTTGAGCGCGAGGTTGGCGAGGATGGCAAGTCCCTCCTCAGTGCGCCCTACACGGTCAAGTATCTGCGCTTTGCGCATCTGCCATGCATCTTGGTGGGAGAAACGTCCGCTCAAGCTGTCGACCAGAGCCATGGCATAGCCGTAGCGCTTGAGCTCGGTGAGACAGACGTACTTCTTGACGAGGGCTGCGCGCGATGTCTCCGCCGTGGTGTCGGTACGGATGACATAGTCCACATGGGGCAGCGCCTCGTCATACTGCTTGCTGGCCATCAAGTCGTTGGCACAATTGAGGTGATAGGCAGAAAGTTCCGCGATGAAGTCTTGATTGTTGGGTTGAAGTTTGTGCGCACGCTCAAGTTTTGGTATTGCATGCTGGAGGTCATTCATGTGCTTGTACACCGTGTACTCCATATATAGGAGCTTGGCGTCCTCACGTCGGCCGTGCTTCTTGGCCTCCTTGATATAGTAGAGCGCATCTTGGTCGTAGCCGCGCGAGACTGAGGTATTGAGCAGGTAGTCAAGGGCCTCCTTGGTATGCTGTCGCTCGTAGACACGACCAAACTGGACATAGGGATCATTGCGCAGCGCGTCGTAGGCTGCTTGTTGCTCCAGGTCGTTGAGCATATTGGCCACCGAAGCGCCAGGATGCGTCCTGGAATAGGCTTTGACAAACTCGATGGCTTCGCCGAAGCGGTGTTGTTCGGCCAGGATACCCACCTTGGTACGTGCCAGGTGGCTGTTGCCGGGTAGCAGGATCAGACCTCGGTCGGCCGCGGCCAGGGCTTGGTCGCGCTCGCCCTCTTTGAGATAGAGTCCGACGAGCTCTCCGTGGTACTCGGGGTTGGCTGGCTCAGCGGCAATCATAGCTTGTATGCTCTTGATGGCGTGCGGAATATCCTTATTCTTTAAGCTTGCCACGTAGTTTTCTTCCATGCGTCCCAGATAGCGGCGGCGTATGTTGGGGTCGTTGGGGTATATCTCGTAGAGGCGTGTCAGCAGACGGTCAGACTCGATGATATTGCCCTGGCTCCTGAAGAGTCCTATCTTCTCCAGCCATAGGCCCTTCCAGTAGGGATTTACTTCAAGCAATTCATTGACGTAGCAGATTGCGCTCGAGTAGTTTTTTGTGTCTTTCTCCACCTTGACAAGCATCTGCTTGGCTCTCACATTTTCCTTATCCTCTTGTACTGCTTTGAAGAGAAAGAAGCGGGACTTGTCATACTGCTTGTGATAGAGATAAAACTGGCCCATGAGCTCACTGAGTTCTCCCGCATCAGGATAGCGCTTGATACCCTCGTCGAGCAATTGCTTGCCCGCGGCCCAACGTCCCTCCTTGAAGTCAGAGCGCACGTTGTAGGCATAATAGTCTGGGGTCTTCACCTTGTCATCACTAGCTCCCGAGTAGAAGGAGAAGGTCGCCAACAGCATCCGCAAGAGGAGCAGCCATCTCTTTGCCGTCAGATTAATTTTGTTGCCGGGCATCCGCATATTGATTGTCGTTAGTTTCTATTTTGTTGGTCTCGTTTCCGAATCCACGACGTGTCATCTTACCCCAATTGGATCGCGTGTTGAGGATAAACTTGCCGTAGCCGATGAGACTGAAGAGCGTGATAAAAGGATGGTAAAAGAAGGGCTCCAGCAGCGCGGCCCCGAACAGACGGATATAGTCGCGCTTCTTGTCAAACGTACTGCCCGATATGTAGTCGTACATCATCGTGACAACAGCCAGCGTAGTGGAGAAAGAGTAGAGGCCAATGAAGATGATGAGCGCTCCCAACCAATTGACACCGCCCGTCAAGGCGAGATAAATAAACGTAATAAAGCCCGAGACCTCGATGACAGGAGCCAGAAACTCGAAGATGAAGAGGTAAGGAGTCGTGATGACACCCAGCTGGCGGAAGTGCCGATGGAAGACGATATTTCTGTGACGCACGAAGGTCTGAATCAGACCTCGTCCCCATCGGTTGCGCTGATAGTAGAGAATACGTAGGTTGGAAGGACCTTCAGTCCAGCAGCAAGTCTCAGGTATCTGCACGACGCGATAGGGTAGATTGAAGTCGCAGCAGTAACGCACGGCATTGAAGAGCATGTCCATATCTTCTGCGAAGGAGTCGGCACTGTATCCACCCGCCGCAATCATGACATTGAGGTCAAAGAGTCCGTAGCCGCCCGACACATTGGGCATTCCGTTGATTGCGCTCCAAGCCATCTTACCGACAAAGAAGGACCTCAGATACTCCAAGGTCTGAAAAAGGGGCACCAGTCCCCAAGGTGCACGGTGACTCTCCAGCCTCCCGTTTTTAAGCTTACAGCCATTGGACATGGTCATCGCGCCGCTGACTGCTATCACGTTCTTATATTTGAGCACAGGCTTGATACACTGGCGTATCGCATCTTGGGCCAAGATACAGTCTACATCGGTATTGATAAAGTAGGGATAGGATGCCACATTGAGTCCGGCATTGACGGCGTCGGCCTTGGTACCTCCGTTTTCCTTGTCGACGACGGTGAGACGGCTGTACTCGCACAGCCGTGACTTGAAGAGGCGCCGGAAGGGCCTCGTATGTACCTTTTCCACGTAGTCATAAGGCACCTCCTCCAGCGCAAAGTTGTTGATCAGCTCATCAAGCGTGGCGTCGGTACTACCGTCATTAACTATGACGACTTCAAAGGTGGGGTAATCCTGATCCAGCAGGGAGCGGACATTGTTGATGATGGTCTTTTCCTCGTTGTAGGCGGGGGCGACGATAGACACACCCGGCGAGTAGGAGCTCTCATTGAGGAGTTGGTCGTCATACTCTCGAAGCGAGGCGTCCTTAAGATTCCTGATGCCTCTACTGGCCAAGTACATCATGATGACATACGAGGCCATCAGCGCTATAGAGTAGAAGAAGACGATATAGCCAAAGAAGTCAAACAATATTTCTTTCATGTCGTAGTTCTCCTCTCCTTATATCTCGCGATTGATTATGGGGTCCTCCACATGCCAGAAGATAGGCATCTCTTGGGGTGTCGCTTTGGCCTGCAACTCATAGAAGTACTGCATCCCAAGATCGCTGTAGCCTCTCAGCGCCTTGAGTATGGTACGACGCGTATGGTATGAGGCGGTCATGCCATACACCTTTTTAAGAAATCCCTCGGCTTGGCCAGAGTGTATCTTGCTGATAGCATGGAGTATTGTGCGGCGTACCACTTCGTGTTCGGTAGGGAAATGGGCCATCATCACTTTTTCGGCCGGTAGGAACCGATGTAGGCCCATCGCACGGTAAGCTGCGCGCTTGATAAGCTCGTCGTCACTGTCAAAGAAGTCAAAGAGTGCCCTGCACTCCTCATCTGATCCATATTTACCCACCATTTCAATCAGCAGGGCCTGGACATTGTTAGACTTTACGCTGTATATGATAGGCATGAAGGAGGGCATATCTTTGCCCTGAGCCTTACACTCATTCAACAGGTTGTCAAATTCGAGGCAGTCCCAACGGACGAAGTTGCTGTTGAGGTAGTCTGCATTGAGAAACATATAGGGCTCGTCGTGACTGGCCAGCGCATGGTAGAGGCGCGCAGCGTAACGGAGGGCCAGATTGCGGTCGTTGATTAGGCGAGCCATGATACTCTCGGGCATTGGGAGGTGAAGCAATCGGATAGCTTGCACTACGTGTATCTTGCTGCCACTTTTACCATTGGCCAGCGTGCGGAGCATGTATTGCTCAGCTCCGATGTAGACGATCAGGCGCTGGATATTGACTTGCATTGTATAGCCTTTGTGTCTCATGGCGATGTGGATGATCTGAAGTATCCACACATGCAATTCCGTATCGTTCAGCTTGCGTCCCTTCAGATCTATCATCTCTGCGATTTGGGCGGTGCTTATCTCTGACGGGCCGGCGACAATCTGCTCCACCTTGTCCTCGTATTTCTCGGCAAACTCTCGCTGGATGGACTTGTTGCGCTCCTGACGGTACAAAAATCTCAACATATATATTCCAGTACAGAGGCAAAAGATCAGCGCAACTACGAAGATACTATATGAAATCTTGACTACCCATGGATAGCCCTGAAACTTGTTTTCGTAAAAGTATAAATAATATTTCCAAACGTCCGTCCCGCTGAAATCCCGCGTCACATTGCCAGGCATCACATAGCCTGCTGCGTCGTCGGCTTGGGATGGAGAGAGTATCCTCCCTGCCACGATGCATACTAGCACTACTATGCCTATTACTATCAGGACTGTCCGTTTCTTTATCTTCATATTGTGTCCCATTCGCCTGTCTCCCGATTCATCGTAGGCAGACTTCTTTCTGGCCTGAGGCGAAACTGCACCCGCTGATGTCGGACCGCTTGCAGCGGAGACGCTGAGGTGTGTTTCTCTCGTCTCGACTGCAGCATCCTGTGTGCTCAGGTATTGCCCATTGCCAGCTTTCATTTCGTACAAGTCGTATTCCGACAATTACAATTTCAGTACAAAATTACGAAATCTCCCAGTTACAAAACGCTGAGAACTACTTTTTTATATGACAAAGGGACAAAATAGGGTGTCAAAATTGCAATTTTAAACATTTTTAAACCGGAAAAAGCCATTACATTCACTTCTTCGTAGAAAAAATCCAAAACTGCACTTCAGACGAGGCGGCAGTAAAAATCAGAAAAAGGGGGGGGCACCTCCCGTTTCCGCTGTCACGACCCCCACAATCAGACGATTTCTCTTCTCCTCCAAAAAAATTACAGACCCACGACCCGTCATTTTTCCGCCACGTATTCTCTCCCACCCCTTCATGTCCCCCTTTTCATCTTCACCGCCATACACGACAGACCACAGAGCGGGATCCGCCCTCATCGGCCCCGCCGCATCATGTCACTGCCTACGACCCGATACACCGCCACTACGTAGCCAGCCCTGCAGAAATGGCACGAGTGATCACGCATACCGTCCTGGCATAACCAAGAAAGAGTATAAAATTCAAAAATACCCATTTCATCGATACAATTAACCTGTTATAAGTTGACAAAATATTCCATTCTGAAGGTCTCAGTTCCATGTATTTTGTCAACGATGGCCGTCGTCATGACAGACACCATCTCCATGCCACATGACGCGGCGTCACCTGGAAGCAGGGCTCGCCTCCGAGGCAGTAGATTTCACAATACAGCGTGTAAAGCAAGAAGCGCCGCTGTGGCCATTCGGCCGTCGCAGACAGCGATACTCCGTACTGATACATACAATATGCTGAGGCATACTGCCAATTTGGCTCCTGTCTCAACCGGGAGCACACTTGTACAATACAAGTCCTTCCCCTAAGTCCTGTCTACCCGTCTGGGAGAACGCTGGAATCGGGTAAAATCAGCAGGGACAGGCCTATCACACAGCGTTTGAGTGAAGAATGGCCTCCTCAACCACGGTGTCTCTCAAGTAGATACGGGATGCCTGGCCCAGGCATAGGAGTCTCCGCCTGGACACGCGGGAAACAGGCGTTACCAAGGCGTTGGCATCTCATCACAATGTCACCCGAAGGATGCAGCTACGACACCACCTGATTTGCTATCCCAGCCCCATCGACCTTGTTGTGCTGCCCTGTCCCCGTGCCGTATGTTGTCCTCGCGATATTCTCTGAAAATATCCTGCGCCAGGAAGGATGTTGACCAAATGCGGCCTCCATTTTCTGATACTTCCTAAAGTGTTTAGTATCCAAAAAGGTTTTTATATAATAAAATCGGAATATTGCCTCATACAAGTGCCGATATAGTGATGACAAGTTGCCTTGTAAGCGCTACAAAGTCGGATGTAATTTAAACAAGGACGGATGTAGTTTAAACTGGAAGGCGAGTTGTTATCACCTGATAGCCAGTTAGTTACAAAAGAGCCAAATATCGTTTGTAATTTATTGGTTCTCAATAAGTTACAAAGGCATTTTGAGCAGATTTTCGACTTTTCGTATCCGAAAATAAACCGAGAAACTTGGCCCAATTTTTTATAATAAAAAAATCAGCTCAGCAAGACCTTGAGAAGAAGGCTAACCATATTTTGCAGGCTTGACTCTTGGGGAGAGACTTCCGGTGAAAGTAGGGCAACAGAGTACGGATGATTGAGTTGCAAAGAGAGGTTTCGGGCCAGCGAGAGAGTGGGGCTGGGATAGCAGGAGAAATCATCAAGCAGCAGAGAAAGTGATTGAGGCTTCGTCAGGCATACTCCGCTTGAAGGGCCACTCAGCGAATCTCCCCTACGGGCATAATAGCCGCTATCGGCTGCGAGAGACTCCGTCCGCAATATTCCATTTAGTGCAACGCTTCAGAGGCCCTCTGCTACGAACGCAAAATCTGATGATTGCCTACAAAAGACATTCAGTTCGGTACAGTCCGTATGATAAACTATACAGCAAGTATTCTCCTCCGGACGTAATAGCCGTCTCTCAACTTTGAGAAAAATTCCAGCCGTTACGCTCCCTTCGACAGTCCGAGCAGAGAGTCTCCTCTATAGGCGTGACAACTGCCAATCAGCGATGAGAGATTTTACGCCTGTAACACACTATTTGATAACCTACCCAATACGTATTCCTTTGCGAGTGGTAAGATTTGAGAATCGTCTATAATAGCTGAAAGTGAAGTACTTGACAACATTCAAAAAGGCGGCAGTAAAGATTTTGTTCCCTGCTTATCTGCTGCTGATCCTATGCAGTAAGATGCCCGTCTCTTACGCCCTTGTTGACGCAAGATGCACACCGCTCTACACCGGTCAGTCGGAGGGCAGGACCCGCTATACACTATCCAAGGAGCCTCTCAGCCAAGGATCGCGTGTCAGTCAGAGTGGTATTAGGGCGCCGAATGTCCTCACCCGGCCGAGCTCGGCGATGATGAGGCGACACAAAAAAAATCGGGTGAAGTCCCATGAGAGACTTCACCCGATACGGATGATTCAACTGGTCGTCGACTAGTCAGAGAGTTTAGCCTTGATAAATTCGCGGTTGAGGCGGGCGATATTGGCAATGGTCTCGTTCTTGGGGCATACAGCCTCGCAAGCACGTGTGTTGGTGCAGTTGCCAAAGCCCAGCTCGTCCATCTTGGCGACCATGGCCTTGACGCGCTTCTTAGCCTCTACCTTACCCTGCGGCAGGAGAGCAAACTGACTGACCTTGGAGCTGACGAAAAGCATTGCGGAACCGTTTTTGCAAGCTGCGACGCAGGCGCCACAACCGATGCAGGTAGCGCAATCCATAGCCTCATCGGCAGCCTCCTTGGGGATTAGGATAGCGTTGGCATCCTGAGGAGCGCCTGTACGGACGCTGATATATCCGCCGGCAGCCTGAATCTTGTCAAAGGCGGAGCGGTCTACCATGCAGTCCTTGATGACCGGGAAGGCAGCAGAACGCCACGGTTCAACGGTGATTGTCTCTCCGTCGTGGAAGCGACGCATGTAAAGCTGACAAGTCGTTGCTCCGCGCTCGGTCTTGCCGTGGGGCGTACCATTGATATACAGGGAGCACATACCGCAGATGCCTTCGCGGCAGTCGTGGTCAAAGACAAAGGGCTCCTTGCCCTCCTCGATGAGCTGCTCGTTGAGGATGTCGAGCATTTCCAAGAAGCTTGTATCGTCGGGGATGTCCTTCATCTCACGCGTATCGAAATGGCCTTTATCCTTGGGGCCGTTCTGCTTCCAATATTTCAGAGTGAAACTAATATTTTTTGCCATTTTGTGTAATCGATTATTCCGTTAAACCTTGTAATTGCGCGTCTTAACCTCGATAGCCTCGTACTTAAGGGGCTCGATGTACTTGACAGGATCCTTGTCCTCGCCTTGGTATTCCCAGCAGGAGACGTAGAAGCAATTTTTATCGTCACGTTTGGCCTCGCCTTCCTCGGTCTGGTGCTCTACCCGGAAGTGTCCACCGCAGGACTCCTCACGATTGAGTGCGTCGATAGCAATCAGACCGCCCATGGTGATGAAGTCGTTGAGACGGAGGGCCTTGTCGAGCTCTACATTGACGCCCTCGACATGAGGCACGAAGACATTGGTCTCAAACTCCTTACGCAGGCGCTTGATGTCCTCGAGTGCTTTGAGCAGGCCTTCCTTGGAGCGTGCCATGCCGACATATTCCCACATGACATGTCCGAGCTCCTTGTGAATAGAGTCGACGGAACGCTTACCGCCAATGCCCAGGATATGGTCAATCTTGGCCTTCACCTCTTTCTCCGCGGCATCAAACTCGGGCTTGTCAGTAGCAATGCTCTCACGGCTTACGCCAATCTGGTCGCTGAGGTAGTTTTGGATTGTGTAGGGCAGTACAAAGTATCCGTCGGCCAGACCCTGCATGAGCGCAGAGGCGCCGAGACGATTGGCTCCGTGGTCGGAGAAGTTGCACTCTCCGATGGCAAAGAGACCTTTAATCGTAGTCTGCAGTTCATAGTCGACCCAGAGGCCACCCATCGTGTAGTGGATGGCAGGATAAATCATCATCGGGTTTTCATACGGGTTTTCGTCGGTGATTTCCTCGTACATGTCAAAGAGATTGCCATATCTCTGCTCGACGACATCGCGTCCCAGACGGTTGATTGCCTCGGAGAAATCGAGGAAGACGGCGAGACCTGTATTGTTGACGCCATAGCCTGCGTCGCAGCGCTCCTTGGCTGCACGGCTGGCGACGTCACGCGGTACGAGGTTGCCGAAGGCGGGATAACGACGCTCCAGATAGTAGTCACGATCCTCCTCGGGAATGTCGCGTCCCTTGATCTCGCCACGCTGAAGCTTCTTGGCATCCTCAAGTTTCTTGGGTACCCAGATGCGGCCATCGTTACGAAGTGACTCTGACATCAGGGTCAGCTTGGACTGGTTGTTACCGTGTACGGGGATGCAAGTGGGATGGATCTGTACGTAAGCGGGATTGGCAAAGTAAGCGCCTTTGCGATAAGCAGCAATAGCGGCAGAGCAGTTGCAACCCATGGCATTGGTCGACAGGAAGTAGGTATTGCCGTAGCCGCCCGTGGCCAGCACGACGGCATGGGCGCTGTAGCGCTCGAGCGCACCGGTGATAAGATTGCGCACGATGATGCCGCGGGCACGTCCGTCAATGATGACGACGTCCTGCATCTCTGTACGAGTGTGCAGCTCGACGGTGCCGGCATGCACCTGACGCATCATGGCGCTGTAGGCGCCGAGCAGGAGCTGCTGACCGGTCTGTCCCTTGGCGTAGAAGGTACGGCTGACCTGTACACCGCCGAAGGAGCGGTTGGCCAGCAGACCGCCGTATTCACGGGCGAAGGGTACACCCTGTGCTACGCACTGGTCAATGATATTGGCGCTGACCTCAGCGAGACGATATACGTTGGCCTCGCGTGAACGGTAGTCACCGCCCTTGACAGTATCGTAGAAGAGACGGTATACAGAGTCGCCGTCATTCTGATAGTTCTTGGCTGCGTTGATACCGCCCTGAGCAGCGATAGAGTGAGCACGACGGGGAGAGTCCTGGATGCAGAAGCTCTTGACACGAAAACCCATCTCGCCCAGAGAGGCTGCAGCAGAGGCGCCGGCGAGTCCGGTGCCCACGATGATAACATCGAGCTTGCGCTTATTGGCTGGGTTGACCAGCTTCTGATGAGCCTTATAGTTAGTCCACTTCTCAGCTATTGGACCTTCAGGTATCTTTGAATCTAGTGTTGCCATTGTATCTGGTATTTTACAAGTTAGACATAAATTGTTAGCAAGCGCCGCCACACAGGGCGAACTTGAGTACAACCAAGAGCAGAAGGCCGACGATGATGGTCACCCATACGATGCCGATGCACTGCCAGCGCTTCAACCAAGTCTTGCCATTGAGACCGAGGGTCTGGAGAGAGCTCCAGAAGCCGTGACTCAGGTGGAACCACAGGGCAACAAGCCAGATGATGTAGAGTACGGTAAATACCGGATTGCTGAAGGTGTCGACAATGTAAGCGTAGCCGTCGGTAGGTACATGATCACCTATGTTGCCGACGAGTTCGGCAAACATCATGTTGTACCAGAAGTTGAACAGGTGCAGCAAAAGTCCGAGCACGATGATGATACCCAGCACGAACATGTTTTGCGAAGCCCACTCTACCTTTTCAGGCTTTGCTGTGACAAAGTAGCGATTTTGGCCGCGAGCCTTGCGGTTTTGAATCGTCAGCACAAAGGCGTAAATCAAGTGCAGCACGGCGAGAGCTGCCAAGCCCAATGTACCTACCAATGCGTACCAGTTGGTGCCCAGAAACTCGCAGACAGCATTGTAGCCATCTTTAGAGAAGAGCGCCACCGAATTCATGAGCGCATGAAACGTCAGAAAGAGGATGAGGCAAATGCCAGTCACGGACATTACAACCTTCTTTCCAACCGAAGAATTGATTAACCACATAAAATTTAAGAATTTGATTGAAAAAAATTTTTGTTTCCTGTTTTATGCAAACGACCAATGCCCTCTACACGGTATGCCGGGCAGAGGTAAAGGGGATAAGATGCCTACATATTGCTGCATGAGGTATATTAGAGGCACTTGTGCCAAATCTTGACTGCAAAATTACCCTTTTATTTGTTTATGGCAAAGGATTTACATCAATTTACCACCTTAAAAAATTTACCTCCTCATACCTAATTTTAGGTATTTCCCAACGAGATATCGCTAATCCTCTATCAATCAGTGATATAAGCCTACATGAAGCCTTAGAGGCTCACATTGTCTCCACAGGGTCGGACCTGGTCAAAACTACATCCCACTTGCCCGTGGCTACATCCGACTTTGTCTTCATCAGGCCGGACCTTGCAGCCATCAGACGGAGGACTTCAGAAACAAAATCCATATCTCGTAAAAATAGCGTACCTTTGCATTCCAAACAGTTCGGATGGATACAGAGTTTACATTTGACATCATCGTCGTCGGAGCCGGACACGCAGGCTGCGAGGCAGCACATGCAGCCGCTACAATGGGCATGGAGACCTGCTTGGTCACTATGGATATGGAGAAGATTGCGCAGATGAGCTGCAACCCCGCCATCGGCGGTATCGCCAAGGGACAGATCGTACGCGAGATCGATGCTCTAGGCGGCTTGATGGGACTTGTCACCGATCAGACCGCAATCCAGTTTCGCATGCTCAACCTCTCCAAGGGCCCGGCCATGTGGAGCCCGCGCGCGCAGTGCGACCGCATGAGGTACAGCGCCACCATGCGCCAAATGCTCGAGAATACGCCCCACCTGAACCTCTGGCAAGACCAGGCAGACGAGCTCCTCGTCGAGCAAGGACACGTCTGCGGCGTACGAACTATATGGAATGTACGCCTGCTCGCCCCCTGCGTCATCGTAACTGCCGGCACCTTTCTCAATGGCCTGCTCCACGTCGGGCACAACCACATCCCTGGCGGACGTATCTCCGAGCCTGCATGCTTCCACTTCTCAGACAGCATCGCCCGGCACGGCGTACGCGTCGGACGACTCAAGACCGGCACACCCGTACGTATCGACGGACGCAGCATAGACTTCTCCCAACTTGAGGAGCAAAAGGGCGACAACGACTTCCACCGCTTCTCCTATATCTCTCAAGGGCGTCCCCTACCCCAACTCCCGTGCTGGATAGGCGCTACCAACGAGCGTGTGCATGAGGAGCTCCGACGCGGTATGAAGGACAGTCCGCTCTACAACGGAGAGATACAGAGCATAGGTCCACGATATTGCCCAAGTATCGAGACCAAACTCCATACTTTTCCTGACAAGACGAGTCACCCGCTCTTCGTAGAGCCGGAAGGAACCAATACTCACGAATACTATCTCAACGGATTCTCCTCCAGCATGCCTCTCGACGTGCAACTCAGAGGACTGCGTCAGATTCCGGCTTTCCGAGATATCGTCATCTATCGACCAGGCTACGCCATCGAGTACGACTATTTCGACCCGACGCAGATGCGTCACTCTCTGGAGTCCAAAGTCATTGACGGCCTCTTCCTCGCAGGCCAGGTAAACGGTACTACAGGCTACGAGGAAGCCGCAGGACAGGGCTTGGTCGCCGGTATTAACGCTGCGCTTAAGCTCCAGGGCAAAACTCCGTTTGTCATGAAGCGGGATGAGTCCTACATCGGCGTACTTATCGACGACTTAGTTACAAAGGGCGTCGACGAGCCCTACCGCATGTTTACCTCAAGGGCTGAATACCGTATCCTGCTCCGGCAGGACAATGCCGACACGAGACTTACCCCCTACGGCATCAAGCTCGGGCTCATCGACAAGCAGCGACAAACGCTCTTTGAAGCCAAGCAAGCCGACATCCAAGCACTCACGCAATACTGCGAAACGACCGTCGTCGCGAAAGACGAGATCAACGTCCATGCAGAGCAGCTAGCAACCACACCGCCGCAATTTAATATGAAGCTGAGCGGGCTCCTCGCACGCCCTGAACTGAACTTCAAAAAACTACGTCAAGTACTCCAAGGCCTGAACGAAGCCATCGAAAAAACAAGCCAGGCACAAAGAGCAGAAATCATCGAAGCGACCGAAATAAATCTGAAGTACAAAGGATACATCGAGCGCGAAAAACAACTGGCAGAGAAAATGCATCGATTGGAATCCATTAAAATCAAAGGGCATTTCGACTACGAAAAACTTACACAACTCTCGATTGAATCGCGTCAGAAGCTCTCAAGAATAGATCCCGAAACCATCGCACAAGCTCAGCGTATCCCAGGCGTCTCTCCCAGCGACATCAATGTACTCCTCGTGCTGATGCACAGATGATCGCGTTTCACGTGAAACAAAAGTGATTTAAATTTTTGGAAATGAGATATTAAACATTATAAAATTTGACCTTATCATAGCAAAAATCAGCGTTGATTCTGATAAGGAGAGATATTCTATTTGCTATATTCCATCCTATGCATGACAGGTCAGCCCCAGACATGACACAATGACGAAGGAAGAAAACGAAGCACGACTTAACTACCTCAAAAGCATCGTCCAGAGTTTACCAGAACTGCCTGGGAGCTATCAATATCTCGACGAAACAGGAAAGATCATCTATGTAGGCAAAGCAAAAAACCTCAAGCGACGCGTCAGTTCCTATTTTAATCGTGACGTCCCCAATTATAAGACACGTATCCTCGTAAGCAAAATCAGGGACATCAAATATACCGTCGTCAAGACTGAAACTGATGCGCTCCTGCTCGAAAACAATCTGATCAAGCGCTACAAGCCGCGATACAACATCTTGCTCAAGGACGACAAGACCTACCCATCTATCTGCATCAGCAAGGAAGAGTATCCGCAGGTCTTCAGCACGCGGCAAATAGACCTAAAACGTGGCACTTACTACGGTCCCTACAGCCACGAAGGTACGATGAAGGCGCTGCTGGAATTGATCGAAAAGCTCTACTCCCCCCGCAAATGCCGCACAATACTGCATGAAGCCGATGTCAAGGCGGGGAAATACAAAGTTTGTCTCTATTATCATACGCACAAATGCAAGGGCTGTTGCATCGGCAAGCAGTCTCGCACCGACTATCTCCATAATATCGAGGAGAGCAAGGAGATACTTAAGGGAAATGTCAGGGAATTGACTGCCAAGATGCGTGATGAAATGGAGCATTTAGCCTCCGAGATGAGATTTGAAGAGGCCCAGGCCATCAAGCAACGCTATCTCCTGCTGCAAGGCTTCCAGGCGAAGAGCGAGATCGTCAACCCGAGTAATAATAATATCGATGTATTCAATATAGACACCGACGACAAGACAGCATATATCAACTACTTGCATATAGTCCACGGCAGCATCAATCAAGCCTTCACCTTCGAGTACAAGAAGCGCATGGACGAAACACGGGAGGAGCTCCTGGAGCACGGCATCGTAGAGATGAGAGAGCGATTCCAAAGCCACTCTAAGGAGATTGTGGTGCCCTTTGAAGTAGACCTGCCATGCGATGACTACGTCCTCACTATCCCCCAACGAGGCGACAAACGTAAATTGCTAGCCCTGGCGGAGATGAACGTCAAACAATACAAGTTTGACCGTCTCAAGAGGGCCGAAAAACTTAATCCCGAGCAGAAGAGCGTACGTCTGATGACGGAAATCAAAAATGACCTCCATTTGCCTAAACTGCCCATCCAGATCGAACTCTTCGACAACTCCAACATATCAGGCACAGACGCGGTGGCCGCATGTGTCGTCTTCCGCAACCTCAAACCCAGTAAAAAGGATTACAGGAAGTACATCATCAAAACCGTCTCGGGTCCAGATGATTACGCATCCATGCAAGAGGTTGTCAGAAGACGCTATACGAGACTTCAGGAAGAGGGGCAGCAAATGCCTGATCTCATCATCACTGATGGCGGAGCCGGCCAGATGAGCTGTGTAAGAGAAGTCGTCGTCGACGAGCTTCACCTAGACATTCCCATAGCCGGTCTGGCGAAAGACAACCGGCACCGTACCAATGAATTGCTCTATGGTTTTCCGCCCCAGGTCGTGGGAATGAAAACCGACAGCGAACTCTTTCATGTGCTCACCCACATGCAAGATGAGGTCCATCGCTTTGCCATCACCTTCCATCGCGCCAAGCGCCTTAAGCGGCAGACACGGTCGGAGTTGGACGACATCAAGGGTATCGGGCCCGTAACCAAGACAGAACTGCTTAAGGCCTTCAAGAGTGTCAAGCGCATCAAGGAGGCGCCGATTGAGGCTTTGCAGGAAATCATCGGCGCCCACAAGGGAGCAGAGCTCTATCAAGTTCTTCACCCGAATACATAGACTCAATATATCAAGACTATACAACTATGAGAGTAGTACTACAGCGCGTCAGCCACGCCTCAGTGACCATCAAAGGACATGTCAAATCAAGTATCGGCCGTGGGCTGCTGCTACTAGTAGGCATAGAAGCCTCAGACACCGAGGAAGATGCCATCTGGCTCGTACACAAGATACTGCAAATGCGTATCTTTGACGATGACAAGGGAGTCATGAATATCTCTGCCCTAGACGTCAATGCCGACATCCTAATCATTAGCCAATTTACCCTATTTGCATCTTACAAGAAGGGCAACCGCCCATCCTGGCTACGAGCCGCGACCCACAATATCTCGATACCGCTCTACAATAAATTTTGCACACTTGTCAAAGAGGGAGCCAACGGTCAAGTAGGTACAGGCGAATTTGGCGCAGATATGAAAGTAGAGCTCCTCAACGACGGCCCGGTCACCATCGTCATGGACAGTAAAGCAAGAGAATAATGTTTCTCGAGAAACGCCCTTGAAACTTTCTATATATTAAACGATTACGAAATTTTACGAGCAGCCATAAGACATATCGTAAGACGTCTTGCAAATCAGCTATTTGCCTTAGTAAAGACAATATCTCCTCTCTACCTATAATACAAAGAACACGACGTGGCAACATGCGATGCCGTAGAGCGTACACTGCATTCGGATAAACCCTTACGAGGTAAGAAAGCAGCCACATGCCACCCGTCACCACCAAGGCGAAAGAAGGATAAATATTACTCTCAATAACAGCATCATGCCAACAAGATTGCGTATATTTGCACAGAAATACATCCTAACCCATCCCATGAAAGATATTACAATCCGCGAAGCCCAGCAGCTGGTCGACAGCTGGATCAAGCAGTACGGCGTGCGCTACTTCAACGAACTGACCAATATGGCCTGTCTCACAGAGGAAGTAGGCGAACTGGCGCGAGTAATAGCGCGCAAGTACGGAGAGCAGTCATTTAAGGCCGGAGAGCCTACTGACCCAGCCCCAGAGATGGCCGACGTGCTCTGGGTGCTAATGTGCTTGGCCAATCAGACAGGCGTCGACCTCACAGCTGCCCTACAGCAAAGCATAGATAAAAAGACGCAGAGGGACGCTACACGCCACCTCAACAACCCTAAACTCCATCAATCATGATCCCACACGACCACGAAAACCACACTCACAATCTCGCAGAGCAACAAGACAAGTATCATCAGGCGCTGGACCTATACAATCTCCATCTCCATGACGAGATTGTCCAGGAAGAAGTCAAGAAAATCCTAGCCGCCAAGAAGCAGGAGAACGATACGAATGAGGTAAAACGCTTCCTCTTCAGCACTATCGAGATTACGTCGCTGCGCGTCACCGACAGTGAGGACTCTATCCTCAAACTGACAGAGAAATTCAACGATTTCGTTGACAAAAATCCCAATTTTCCCCACCCAGCAGCCATCTGTATCTATCCCAGATTTGCCAAAGTAGTCAGTCAGTCGCTGGAAGCAGACGGCGTAGAGGTGACCTCAGTCTGCGGAGGTTTCCCCTCGTCACAGACCTTCCCTGAAGTCAAAATAGCAGAAGCCTCACTCGCCCTGCGTGACGGCGCTACAGAGATTGACACCGTGATACCTGTCGGATTTCAGCTGATGGAGGACTACGAGCAAGTCGCCGACGAAATCTCAGAGCTCAAAGAGACTGTGGGAGAAGAAGGTACACTTAAAGTAATCCTTGAAACAGGTGCCCTACAGACGGCTGTCAACATCAAAAAAGCCGCTATCATTGCCATGTACAGCGGCGCAGACTTCATCAAGACCAGCACTGGGAAGATTGAGCCCGGAGCCACGCCTGACGCTGTCTATGTCATGTGCCAGGCCATCAAGGAGTATTACGACAAGACGCATCGCAAGGTTGGCATAAAGATAGCCGGCGGTGTCAGGACTACAGATCAAGCCATCTCCTACTACACCATCGTCAAGGAAGTGCTGGGTAAAGAGTGGTTGTATCCCGAATTTTTCCGTATAGGAGCGAGCCAACTGGCCAACAATCTGCTGAGCGATATCTCCGGAAAGAAGGTTAACTTCTTCTGATCCGCCCTACCCCATCCCGTAAGCTATAATCGCCCATTCTGAGCTACTATAAGCCTTTGTAAACAAGGGCTAGTACCCTTACCAAGAGAAGTTAAACTAGAATATACAGACATCATGCGGACAGCCCGCCTCCTAAGCTACAGGAGACGGGCTGATGCTATATCTCCGTCTTATATCAGAATTTATTAGAGACTAGATTAACAGCACGGCAGAGACCCAGAAGGGCGAGCATATTATCCAGTCATTCAGAAAACAGGATTTTTGCTTCTACAGTGCCAATAAGACAAGATTAAAAGCGCCTCACATCCGTACGAAAAGCCTATAGGACAATACTTTAAGCACCTTAATCATATAGCAAGAGATGAAATCCTATCTTCATCCCACCGAGGTGTATTTATCATAGAATCAGTTCTTTTCTATCCAACACCCTCCCCCTTATTATACCCCAATCAGTACTCAATCGCCGTGTAACAGCTTTGGCAGTATACGTTGAAAAATTCTGCGGCAAGGAGGACGTCACTCGCAAACCAGTTCGGGTAGCGAATAATTCTCGAACTGGAAAACTGTTCCTCATTTTTTATATAATAAATTTGAAATGCCGTCTCCATAGGTGCCGATGTTGTCATGACAAGTCGCCTTGTGCGCGCTATAAGGTCGGATGTAATTTAAACTAGGTCAGACTTAGTTTAAACTAGAAGGCGAGTTGTTATCGCTTGATAGCCAGCTAGTTACAAGAAAGTCAAATATTGATTGCAATTCATTGGCTTTCAATGAGTTGCAGAGGCTATTTGGAGGGATTTTCACCTTTATGTATTTTAGAGGCAATCCGAGAAACTCTGTCCTATTATCTACATAAAAAATTATATCCCTGTGGAAATTTGATAGGAACGGTTACCCCTATTTATAGGCTTGATTCTCGTAAGGAGGCATGCAGGGAATACGGAAAAAACTCCGGTGAAAAGGAAATAACAAGAAAGAGTAATCGGATAGCGAGGAAAGAAATTGAGGCAAAAGGAGAGGCTAATTGGTCAAATAGGTGAAATAACTGAATTATAATGAGATATATCATATCTGAGAGTAAGAGCAATGGAGCCAGCGAAACAAAGTAATTGAGCAACGAGGGAAGCCAATCGAGCCAACGATTAAGGGTGACCGCAGCAGCGGAGGAAATGATCAGGCAACACGTGGCATAATCGATATTTTGTACATTTTACTCTATCTAGCCGACCAATAAGATTTTGGAAATCAAGAATATATATATTTATAGATCAGTGATGGATGCGACAAATATGTCACTAGCGAGTGCACAGCGGACAACGAGGAAAGTCCACTTCTCACCTGATTTTCAACCCAATCGATATTCAACTTAAAGATAGAGATATTATACAAGCAGCCCGGCTCCCCAGCATTCAGGAGTCGGGCTGTTTCTCTCATTCAATCTTATATCAGAGGTGCTTAGAGGCAGAGTCTACAGACTACGTTCGGTGACAAAATCTATATATCTCAGCGTAGACTGGCGGATTGGCTCATTATTAAATGTCTGAGCGATAGCCGTAGCCTCGGCCGTCATTTTGCGCATCACTTGCTCAGCATATTCGATACCGCCCTGGCGCTTAGTAAACGCTATAAGCGTGGCAATCTCACTCGTTGTCACACCGCCATTCTTCACCTTCTGAGCCAGTTGTATCATGTGCTCATCCTGACAAGTCTTGAGCGCGTAGAGCACAGGCAGAGTCAGTTTTCCCTCCGCCATATCGTTGCCCGTGGGCTTACCAATCTTGGGATCGTCGTAATAGTCGAAGATATCGTCTCTGATCTGAAAGCACATGCCAATTATTTGTCCCAGATTGCGCATCTCGGTGACCCGATTTTCAGGCGCACCGACCGATACAGCTCCGAGCTCAGCACTCATAGCAAACAGAGCAGCCGTCTTAAGCTTGATAACATCAAAATAATTTTGCTCTGAAAAGCCGTCAACACAGGCATTATGAAGCTGTAAGATTTCTCCGCTTGAGAGTTCCATTCCCAGCTTTGATATGCGTCTGACGATATCGAGATTGAGCGTATCACAAGCCTTCAGCAGCGATGTCGAGAGCAGATAGTCGCCTGCCAAAACAGCCACTTGGTTTCCAAAGAGAGCATTGATGGAGGCATGCCCCCTGCGCTCGTCACTCTCGTCTACCACATCGTCGTGTATAAGGCTGGCCGTGTGAAGCATTTCCAGCGTTACAGCCGACAGAAACGTGGCCTGAGACACTTCACCCAGTTCTCTGGCAACCAGCAGGAGCAGTATCGGACGCATAAGCTTGCCTTTACGCTCCCCGATGGCAGAGAATATCTTGCCCAGAGTGGGATCTGAGCTGTGCAGAGTGCTGTCAAAAATCTTGTTGAATTGCTCTAAATCCTTAGCAATCGGGCTTTTGATGGTATCGAGAGGGCTCACGGTATAATATTAGGACACAAAAATACGAAATATTCAGTTTAGCACTCGTATAAAATCACTAATTTTACCATTCAAAGCACATTTAGCTATGAACAAACTGTATCTGCTCGATGCTTACGCGCTGATTTTTCGCGCCTTCTACGCACTTATGAATGCGCAGAGAGTAAACTCCAAAGGCTTCAACACCTCCACCGTCTTTGGATTTGTCAACACGTTGACAGAGCTCCTCGACAAGGGCCATCCCACCCACATTGCCGTCGCTTTTGACCCAAAGGGTCCCACATTCAGGCACAAGGCATATCCCGCCTACAAAGCGCAGCGCGAGAAGCAGCCGGAGGGCATCACCGAGTCCGTCCCCATCATCAAGGATATCATCCGCGCCTTCAACATTCCCATCTTTGAGGTGCAGGGATATGAAGCCGACGATGTCATCGGCACACTCGCCCTGCAGGCCGAACAGCAGGGGCTTGAGACCTACATGGTCACTCCCGACAAGGACTACTGCCAGCTCGCGAGCGACAAGGTCAAAGTCTACCGTCCCTCCCACGGCAAGACAGAGGCAGAAATCCTTGATTCCACCGGTGTAAATCAGAAATACGGGCTCAACAGTCCCGTCCAAGTCATCGACATGCTAGGTCTGATGGGCGACACCGCCGACAATGTGCCCGGATGCCCGGGAGTAGGACCCAAGACGGCAGTAACTCTGATCCAAAAGTACGGTTCCATCGAAGGAATTTACCAACATCTCGACCAACTCAAAGGCAAGCTCAAGCAAAATCTGGAGACCAACAAGGAGCAAGTCGAGTTTTCCAAATATCTGGTCACCATCAAGCGCGACGTACCCGTCACCCTGGACCTGGAGCAAGTGAAGCGCAAAGACATCAATCGCGACCAGCTCAAGCAGATATTTGACCAGCTTGAGTTTAAGAGCCTCCTCCGGAAGTACAAGCTGGACACTCCCACCTCCCTGTCAACATCCAGTCAGCCAGGAGCCGTTCCTATCGCCTCGGCATCGACTCGCGCAAGTGACATGTCCGGCATGGGTGACCTCTTTGCCCAACCGTCGACCGAGGGTACCTCCTCCACTGCCCTGTCAAGCGCAACTGACCCCAAAATCTCTGCAAAATTTCCGACCGGTACCCCGGACAAACCAGAAAAATCAAATCTCAGCGTCTCAGAAGTGCCGCCTACAAAAATACAAATCGCTGAAACAAAAGAACAAAGAGCCGAAATTATCCAAAAAATTTCGGAGCAAAAAATCGTCAGTCTAGAGTTTGCGACCACTTCTCAAGCCGCAGTCGATGCAGAACTCGTCGGTCTTGCCCTTAGCACCGCTCCCGGTGAGGCATGGTACGTCCCCGTCGAGAGTGGCATGCTCTTCGGCGAAGACACCATCGCAGAATTTAGTCCCATCTTCAAAGACGAGACCGTCACCAAGGTCGCCTACAATATCAAGTATCTCATGCGTGTGCTCCTCAATTACCATATATCACTGCGCGGTCCCATCTTTGACGTGATGATTGCCCACTATGTACTGCAGCCGGAGCAGCGTCACTATCTCTCCACCCTAGCTTCATCCTACCTGCAAGCCGATGCCATCACGCTGGAAGACACCTTCGGCCCCAAGTGGCGCGACAAGCGCAATATGGAAGCCCTGCCGCGGCAGACAGCGGCAGCATACTGCTGTCAAGTCGCCGACTACTGTCTGCGCCTCAAGCCCCTGCTCACCTCTGACCTCAACGACAACGGCGAGTATCAGCTCTACAACCAGATAGAGCTACCTCTTACCAAGGTACTTGCCCACATGGAGGACAACGGAGTGCTCATCGACACCAACGTGCTCTCTGATATCTCACTTCTCTTCACTTCCCGTCTCAACGAGTACCAGTCCAAGGTCTACGAGATCACCGGCGAACAGTTTAACCTCAGTTCGCCTCGTCAGGTAGGCGAACTGCTATTTGACAAGATGAAGCTTGACGACAAGGCCAAGCGCACCAAGACTGGCCAGTACGATACCTCCGAGGCCGTGCTGGAGACCCTGAAGCACAAGAGCCCTGTGATAGACTATCTGCTGAGCTATCGAGGCATGAAGAAACTCCTAAGTACATACGTCGATGCCCTGCCTGCGCTGATCAACAAGCGCACCGGACACATCCATACCTCCTTCAACCAGGCTGTAACAGCTACCGGGCGCCTGAGTTCATCTGACCCTAATCTGCAAAACATCCCAGTCAGAGGCGAGGACGGCAAAGAGATACGCAAAGCCTTCATACCTGAACCCGGCTGCCTCTTCTTCTCGGCAGATTACTCTCAGATAGAACTGCGCATCATGGCCCATCTGAGCCAAGACAGCCACATGATAGCAGCCTTCAGAGACGGCCTTGATATCCACGCGGCCACAGCCGCCAAAGTCTTCCACAAGGATATCGCTGACGTGACCGCAGACGAGCGGCGCAAGGCCAAGACCGCCAACTTTGGCATCATCTATGGTATTACCTCCTTCGGACTCTCTCAGCGCATAGGCGTGAGCCGCAGTGAGGCCAAAGAGCTCATAGACAATTACTTTGCCACCTTTCCCAGCATACACCAGTACACCGAGAACATCATCCAGCGTGCTCGCGAGCAGGGATTTGTGGAGACTCTCTTCCACCGCCGTCGCTATCTGTCCGACATCAATTCACGCAACGGCCAGGTCCGCAAGTTTGCCGAGCGCAATGCGGTCAATGCACCCATCCAGGGCTCTGCAGCCGACATCATCAAGATTGCCATGATACGCATCGCAAGGCGTTTTGACGAGGAGTCCCTTCGCTCCAAGATGATTCTGCAAGTCCACGACGAACTCAACTTCTCCGTCTATCCCGAGGAGCGCGAGGCCGTAGAGCAAATCGTCTCCTACGAGATGGCCCACGCCTGCGAGCTCAGTGTCCCCTTGCTTGCCGACTGCGGCTGGGGTGCCAACTGGCTCGAGGCCCACTGATACTCCCCCGCCCTGCCTTTGTCAGCCATATGACCTACAAAAAAAACCTGCCACATCGTGGACAGGCTTTTGTATGTTTGATAAGCGTCATCTCCGCTCGGCAGAGCAGTTGTCAATTCCGCTTTCTGGTGTCTGTATCGCCTTCAGCGCCATATTTGAAGCAGAGATAGAGATTGCGGCTATAGACCACCATGCCCGGAGCTTGGGCCAGAAGCAGGATAGGGTCTCGCCTGATACATCCATAGGCCAGGATTACAAGGCATCCCATCAGACTTATCACCCAGAAACCCGCAGGCAGTATCGAGCGTCCGCGCTTGGCAGAGTAATACCACTGATAGAGGAAGCGCAGACTGAAGACCACCTGTCCCGCGGAGCCGAAGATCAAGAGCCACAGTGGCACATCGCGGTTGTGGAAGAGTTGCCGCACAATCTGGTCCACACCCTGCTCTATGAGCAAAGCGCCCATACACAGCACAGGAGCTGCCAACAGCAGCCCGACCACCACCTTGTCCCATCCCTTGGGCAGCTTGGCCCATACGCCTTTGATCTGGAGATTCCAGATATAGACATAGTAGCCGATGATCTGGCCCAGCATGATGCTGAAGTCGCTTCTCATCCATCCGTACGCCAGTAGTAGAAAGGAGCCCGCAAGACTCAGGATCCAGAAGACCGAGGGTGACACTACACGCCGCGCACGCTCTGAGAGCACCCACTGAAATATGATACGCGCGGAGAAGAAGGCTTGCGCCAGCAAGCCCGTCATGATGACATAGGCCGGTATATGCATGATGAGGAAGCTATGCGCGCAGGTTGTCTTCGCCGATCTGATAGTTGATATACCGTTTCTTCATCCAGCGGTAGGCGAAGCAGTCGACAAAGGGCGCCACCAGACGGTTGTAGAGGTGATATTTGGATTTGCCAGCCGTTCTTGGAAAATGGCGCACCGGTATCTGCTGATACGTACCGCCGTCCTGGAGGAGGATGAGCGCAGGCAGGAAGCGGTGCATGCCGGTAAAGAAGGGTATGCGCTTGGCGTATTTGGTCTGCATCACCTTGAGCGGGCAGCCGGTATCTTGGGCACCGTCGTGGGTCATACTACGTCTGAATCCATTGGCAATCTTAGACTGCAGGCGCTTAAACTGCGAGTCCTTCCGCTGAGCCCGTATGCCCGTGACCAGTGCGTAGTTGTCCGCATCCTTAAGCAGGAGATTGAAGTCCTCAGGCGCGGTCTGCAGGTCAGCGTCCATATAGCCTACCAGCTGACTTTGGGCGACATCGATACCCGCCTTGATCGCCGCGCTCAGCCCTCTGTTGGCCACAAAGGAGATGTAGTAGAAGTCTTTTTGCCGACTGCATGCCTCCTTGATGCGCGCGAGGCTCGCGTCATGGCTCCCATCATTGACAAAGAGCACACACGTCTTACGCAGCGCCTGGGGCAGATAGGCTGCAAGACGCTGCTCGAGATGATAGATATTGTCCTGCTCGTCATAGACAGGAACGATGATGGTAAAATCGTAGTTTGCCGTAAGATTCATATCCGATAGCTTAGGATTGATAGGCCGAGTCCTAACTTTTTCGGGCTCTATTGTACTGCCTTACAAGACTCTGTGAAGTGCAAAGATACGCCTAAATCTGCAAATGCAGCCCATCCTAACCATCTTTTATATCCATCTGCAGCCGATACTTCTCTTATCAGCTACTGTAAGCGAGATTCAGGACTTACAACTCCCATCCGCCATCGCCGTCTCCCCTACCCTCGTCTCCCTGGCTAATGTGCTGCCGTCAGTCAGTCTCGACAATTTCACACCAAGGTCGGACCTTGTCAAAACTACATCCGATCTGATTAACACCCCAACCTTTCTGGCGAACGCCGCTCCCATTTTCTGTCTAAGACTGTATCCGGGCTAATCAGGACGATAAACCGCCCATTGTCCTCCCCTCTCCTGCCACTGTCATCGACATTAGACAGCGGGACAGACGCCCCAGTTGCTCCACCGCCACTCGCCCAACAAATACACTCTTCTGGCGTACCAGATATAGCAAAATAGCAGTATTTTTGCATCGTCTACCATTTTACGACCAATCATGCGTCTACACCGTCCGTCCAGCAAGTTGCTGCTTATCATCGCCAGCCTCGTCGTCATCATCACCGTCTGGGGTCTGCTGATGCCTCTGCCTCACCATCGTATGAGGCAGCAGCGTTGTCTTGTCTGGCTGCAAAATACGTACTGCTTTGCTATGACAGCCGACGGCGCAGATACCGTCTACTTCAACGGTCTCCGCAGCGACACCCTGCTCAGCGGCGTCTCCATCCGCCGGTCAGAGGCCCTGGTCACCCGTCATGGCACAGGATTCTGGTACAGTCCGTGGCTGCTGCTCCACCACTGCGGCGGGCGCATCATGACCACTTCCCGACTCGCCCTGCCCGACACCCTGCTTGACCGGGTTGACTCCCTGATCGACACCCTACTCGTCCGCCAAACCGCCCTCGCCGATCGACAGCTCGCAGACCTCACCAAGAGCGAGGACCATCTGGACTACTATGTCAAGACTCACAGCGTGACTGACGAAGGGTACAATCAGGTCGCACAGTATGAGCAACAGCTTCGCCAGCAGCTCAAGGAGACCAAGATTCTCGCCCAGACACTCAAGCACTTAAGCCGTCAGGACCATGTCAAGTTGCTTTACCTCCCCCGCTACACCTATCGTGCAGCCGACAGAAGCGACACCCTGAGTACCGAGGCACGGCCCTGCCATCTGTTCAAGCCTCTTCGCCAGCGCGGTCTCTGTATCCTGCAGTCTGACACCAAACTCAATACACTGGGATCTGTGAGTCTCGCGCGTCCGCTCTTCACCCTGATGCGCTTTGCCAGTTCAGCCGACCCCGCCGGCGTCACCCTGATGGGATTCAACCATCCCCTGCCCCACGGCCAAGTCACATCCGCCTTCACCGCCGGCTCCTATAAAGGACAGGCGTGGAAAGACAGTGACTTTCCACAGAGCCGTCGCTATCATACCGACCTCCCCATCCTCTCGTCTGCCGAGGGAAGTCCCATAGTCGACAGGCGCGGTGTACTCATCGGCGTTGCCACCAAGCAAGGCCTTATCCCTATGCCATGATGTCCCTGTCTCACGCTATATCCTCCTGCTGCATGCGCCTCACCCCGCTGCTCTTACTGCCCAGCCTGCTGCTAAGCAGTTGCGGTCACCGCACCCTGTCATGGCAAGGCGGATCATACACAGGCGAGGTCAAGGACGGCGTCCCCGACGGCTGGGGTATCTATCGCGACGACAGCACCTGCTATCGCGGGAACTGGTCCAAGGGCCAACGCGACGGCATGGGCTATCTCACCAAGGGCGATACCACTTATCAAGGTAGCTTCCGCCAGGGACACTATGAGGGCGAAGGACGCCTCAGTATCAAGGGCAGCCTGTCAGGCTACGAGGGACAATGGGCCCACGGCGTACGTCAAGGACAAGGCGTCTACACGGATACCCTGGGACGCACTTGGACCGGCCGATGGACCGCCGACACCCTCGTGAGCGGCACCCTGTGCGACAGCCTCGGCACCTATACTGGCACATTTGACCGCATTTCCATGCTTCCCTCAGGCTTTGCCAAATACGTGAGCCATGACGGACTGTCCATGTACGAAGGCTACTGGACCAACGGCCGCCATAATGGATTTGGTATCTGCTCCGACAATGGACGCCAATTGCAGTGCGGCTGGTGGAAAGCGGGCCGTTTCTTAGGAGAACGCATGAAGTACACCTCAGCCCGCGTCTACGGTATCGACATATCGCGCTATCAGCATCGTCCAGAGCGATATACCCGCATCAGGCGCGGCCGGCGGCGTATCAGGATCAAGGTAGGAGCCCCCATAGCTTGGAAAAAACTGCGCATCGTGCACTTGGGTGCAGCCAACAGCCATAATGTAGTAGGACACACCGACTTCCCAATCTCCTTCTGCTACATCAAGAGCACACAAGGTACCTCTTTGGCCAGTTCATACTACGCCTCTGATGCTCGCGGAGCCCGCAGTGTAGGCATCAGGGTCGGAGCCTACCACTTCATGTCGGCTGCCAGCGGCGCCGCCCAGGCCCGATGGTTTCTCAGCAAGACCCATGTGGCCGCCGGCGACCTGCCTCCCATGCTCGATGTCGAACTTACCAACAAGCAGATCCGCTCTATGGGCGGCTACAGCGCCCTCTACAGTCAGATGCTCAGCTGGCTGCGTATCGTAGGCCGTGCTACAGGCAAACGGCCCATTATCTATATCTCTCAGAACTTTGTCAACCGTCATTGGACCAATGCTCCCCAAGAGCTGCAGGCATACCGTGTGTGGATAGCCCGATACGGTCAGTACAAGCCCTATGTCAAGCTACTCTACTGGCAACTCTCTCCGTGGGGCAAGGTAAGGGGAATCAACGGATACGTAGATATCAATGTCTTCAACGGCAGCAAGGAGCAATACAATCGCTACATCGAGAGCAACTTCACCGATTTGCCCTAAACTCGTCTGACAAAGAAACTGAAAATTCAGCTTTTTTAATTTCCAGGTCTTCAAAATTTTTCTGTCAGACTTGGAAATAATTTCATTACTTCTTACTTTTGTTCCATCAAGGGGCCACGCGCACAAGCGCAGTCCCCACCTACTCACAACAGACAAAAACATAACGCCTATGAAACGCCACCTACTCTTCCCCATCCTCCTGGCCACTTTGCTGTCCATGCCTACCCTTACCTTGTCAGCCCAGCAAGAGGCGGCTCCCCGGCCCGCTAAGCCAGGTCTACAAGGCATATGGCAGCTCTGTACCCTCAAGGACGTCGACGGCCAAGTCGAGATGCACCTCATGCCTTACCTCAAGATCCTCTCAGGCGACGGCACCTTCACCAATGTACTCATCCGCGTCACCGAGGGTGGCAGCAAGACTACAGAGAGCGGCACCTACACCATAGACAATGACACCATTTATACTGAATCCATCGCCCAGTCAACCGACTCCGCCATGCTCGGCTATCGGCATCCCGTCACCTACCATCTGCAAGACCCCCGCTGGCTCATCACAGAGTACAAGAAACCGGGCAATGACGAGCTCTTCCACGAGATATGGATGCGCATAGTGCCGCAACCCTCCCGCCACATGGAGGGTCATGGCAGATTTGGGCAAATGGGCAAACGGCCGATGCAACCCCGCGGCCAGATGCAGCACCGACGCATGCAAGGCACCAATTCCCGGACGCAGAGCAATCCTTTTCAAAGCCAGAGCAATACCAATACGATACCCGATGTCATGAGCGACGACTAGCCGTCGCCATGTCCCCATTGTACATCGACAATCGCCCGATTGGAGGCCAGTAGGCCAGGCAGCAAAACAACAAAATAGGAGACTAGAGCTGTCCGCTCTCTACCATCAGGACGATACGCTCAGTAAATTTGTCTTCTCCCTGAGGGTCATACTTCTTGGTCAGACTATTGCCGTACAAGCCCGCAAATACCTGGTAGAAGTTGGCTCTCAGCGGTCCTAGAAAGGCTTTGACCATATCAAACGACGTCTGTCCACACTCCCGGTTGATAAGTTTTACGAGCAGTCTCCCTTGTGAGCGGCTCATCTTCTTAACCAATGGATAGTATTGCTCGCGCATGCCCTTCTCCACGGCGGCTATATGTGCCTTTTTGGCCTTCTCATTGGGCAGCGTCTGTAAGAAGTCGTACGTCTCTATGAGCGTCTGCTTGGCAAGTTGGGCAATAGGAAAAACATATTTGATATTGGCCACCATACGGTTGTACTTTAGTCGTTCTTTCTCGTTCTTAAATCTCAACGGGGAGAAGCGGTAGAAGGTATGAAGCGTGATATTGGGGATGCTGTCCCCCTTGTAGTAGGCACGTCCCAAGTGTACATACATCGCCACCTTGAGCGTGTCGTTGTGGGAAACGATGTCGTCAGCTACCACACGCGATGTAAGCATTAGCAGCACGAGGACCATCAACAATTTTAACCGTTTCATACAAGATGCAAAAGTAGCAAGTTTTTGCTGGAACAAATAGAGGCACAGCCAATTCTTCATATTATTTAGGACTAGAGGGGAGCAATCTTATCATTTTTAGACTTTGAGACTCTGTATCACCCTCTTACTTTTCTCTCCGCGGGGAGGGGAAGGGCGACCGTCCGATTTTTTGGCATCATGCCACATAAAATGAGCCCACCGAACGCAAATGGTTGCATCAAAATCCTTATCTTTGTCCCACAAGACCGTAAACCAGATGAAAATAAGACAGATTAAGAGCATCGTCAGCGGCGCCTCCGATGTACCGGCCGTGCTGGATGCCGCAGGGATTCCCTTTGAGAAGATAGCCAACGTCGATTGGCCCGACAAATATCCGTACAAGCCCGACGCAGTGTTTCGTATAGCCTACACCAAGACGTCACTTCTGATCCACTACATGGTGACAGAGGACTCCATACGTGCGCGCTACGGCGATGACAATGGCCATGTGTGGACAGACAGCTGCGTGGAGTTTTTTTGCCAGCCCAAGGATGATGGCATCTACTACAATCTGGAGACCAACTGCATCGGCACCGTACTGCTCGGCGCCGGCACCAGTCGCCACGGACGCGAGCTCGCCAATATCGAGACCTTGGGTGCTATCCAGCGCTGGGCCAGCTTGGGCCGCCGTCCATTTGAGGAGAGAGTCAACAGAGTCAGTTGGCAGCTTGCCCTCATCGTACCGCTGGCCTCCTTCTTCAAGCACCGTATACGGTCCATCGAGGGCAAGACGATACAAGCCAATGTCTACAAGTGCGGCGATGAGCTTCAGAAGCCCCACTATCTCTCTTGGAACAAGATAGACCTGCCGAAGCCCGACTTCCACTGCCCGCAGTATTTTGCGCCCATGGAATTTCAACCATAGCCTGTCTTCCCGCTCATTCTCCGCTTCATTCCCCTCCCATGAAATATCTCCTCGTCCTCCTGCTGAGCCTCACTGTACTGAGCAGCTGGGGACAGACGCTCACGTGGGAAGACTTCGTCGAAGACTACCTCTCCATTGATGAGCAGCAGGGTAGGGAAGCACTGCAACAACGGGCGGAGCAACTGCTCTATATCCACGAAAATCCCTTTGACATCAATCGTATTACCCCCGACGAGCTGTCGCGTCTACCCTTTGTCTCAGCGCGTCAGGCCGACAGTTTGATCAGCTATATACACCGCTACGGCCCGCTACACTCGCTCGGCGAACTGTCGCTCGTACCTTGGCTTGACAAGGTCACGCGAGACAGGCTGATGCTCTTCGTCTACATTCCCGACCAGACAGGAGAGCCTCTGCCGCAGGTCAAGTGGCGCAGCAAGCCCCTTAGACAGCGTGTAGCCGCCACCTATGCCCAGCCTCTCTACTACAGGGCCGGCTTCAGCAACTACACTCCCGAGCAGCTCGCTAAGTCCCCCAATCTCAAATACTACGGCAACGCCTTGGCGCTCGCCCTGCGCTATCGCGGCAGCTACAGAGACAGTCTGGAGTGGGGACTTACCCTGCAGAGCGATGAGGGAGAGCCCATCATGTCCCAGGGCAACCGCATCTTTGACTATCAGTCTCTCTACCTCGCAGGAAAGGGCAGGGGAGTGCTCGCCCAGTGGCTGGTCGGCGACTATCAGATCCAGCAAGGCGCTGGCCTCGTTGCCGGCCAGGGACTATGGAACAGCGCCTTGGCCGTCGTCAGTTTTGGCGGCCGACCTCGCCAGGGCATCATCAAGCATACAGGTACTGACGAGATCCGATACTTCCGCGGTGCAGCGGTCACTCTCCGGCTATCCAGAGTCATGCTCACCGCCTTTGTATCCTACCGCAACCTCGACGCGACGTTCTCCAAAGGGTATGCCCGTACACTGCTCACCTCCGGCTACCATCGCACACGCTCCGAGCTCGACCGCAAGGGCAATCTCCACACGACCTCCGAGGGCTTGTCATTGCAGTGGCAGAGCCGCGGACTACTGTTCGGCCTCAACGGCCTACACACAGAGTACAACAAGCCCTTTGCCACCGTCCCGGCCATCTACCGCCGGTACTACCCCAAGGGCAGGTCGCTTGGCAACTACTCGGCATATTACCAGCTGCGTCTCAGTGCGCTCTCCCTGACCGGCGAGGAGGCTGTGAGCGAGCGCGGCGGCGTGGCCTGCAACAATATGCTGCGCTATCAGCCCAGCCGCCGTCTCGCCGTGACCTTGCAACACCGGTATTACGACAAGCGGTATCAGGCTCCTTACTCATTTGCCTACAGCCTCGGCGGACATACCTCCAATGAGCATGGTCTCTTGGCCGGGCTTGTTCTCCAGCCCCTTCGCAAGTTGACGCTCACAGGCTACCTGGACTACGCCCGGCATCCCTTCGCAATCTATCAGGCTACCCAGTCGAGTGATGCGATGTCTGTCCATCTACAGGCAGACTGGCAACTGGACAATGACACCAAGCTCTCCCTGCGCTATCGTGTCCGCATGAAGCAGGAGGACAATGCGGACTCCTCAGCCCTGCTCTCCAACTGGCACCACTACTGGCGCATTCAAGCCTACTACGTCATAGGCTGCATCCATTGGGTCACCTCTGCTGACTTCAATCTCTATACCCCTGCAGAGGGCAAGTCGCGCTGGGGGCGCATGGTCTCCCAACGCATGAGCCTCAATCTCAAGGCCGTCAGTGTCAAGGCTTCCGCAGCATGGTTTCATACGGCCGACTATCTCACAGCCGTGCGGTCCTACGAGCCCCAAATGCTCTACAGCTTCAGCTTTCCGACCTGCGCTTACCATGGTCTGAGAGCCACCGCCATAGCTGAGGTCAAGCTCGCCCAACGCCTGACACTGAGCGCCCGGTACACCGTCACCCATCTCACCAACCGCGACCACTTCTCCTCGCAGCAGCAACGGATAGACAGCCCGACCAAACAAGATCTGTATTTTCAGGTTGTCTACGACTTCTAAGTCTGTCCGGAAAATGTCAGGGACAGACTTTGTCAAAGATTAAAAAAGTCTTTGTTTTAATATAAGGGCGATATCGTCTGTCGCAGGCCCGATGTCACCCACCTCAAGTCCGTTCCTGTACAAGCAGCATCGGATACCCTGTAGACTGTATTGGCCTTAGCCTGTGCCATATACCCGCCAATATTCCGCGACTGTCTTGCTATTGGTCCCAGACCTCGCGACGGAGCGGATAGTTGCCTCTCAGCCACTCAAACTTGGCCGGATTGCTGCGCAGAGCTGCCGTGTCGCGCCGCGGATCATAGAGTTGCAATTTGCGCTCCGCCTCATCAGCAGCTGGCCGGAGCGAGGCGGGCAGTTTGGGCGACTTAATCTCAAAGTCAATCGGCATGTGGAAGTATCGGCATACCGACTCAAGAGCCATCTGCGTCGCCCTGGCCTTGCCGTCAGCCGAGTAGCCGGCCACATGGGGCGTGGCGATCAGTGCGCGGTTGAGGAGCGTCTGATTGATATGAGGCTCATTTTCCCACGTATCGACAACGGCACCGCCAACCTGCCCCTTGTCCATCGCCCGGAGCAGGGCCTGCTCGTCGACCACACCGCCGCGGGCCGCATTGAGCAGGACCGGGCGCTTGCGCAAGGCATTCATGAAGTTCTCGTCAGCCATATGGTAGGTGGGGTAGGGACCCTGACGCGTGAAGGGCACATGAAAGCAGATCATATCGCACGCCTCGGCTAGCTGAGAGAGCGTATAATACTCACCCACCTCGGCCTGCTGACGCGGCGGATCGCAACGCATGATGCTAAATCCCAGTCCTCGCAGACGAAGTTCTACTTGGGTACCCACGTGACCCACACCGACAATGCCGATGACCGACCTAGCCGGATCCAGCAGGCCCTTGTACATGAGCAGCAGCGCAGTGCTCTCCACATACTGGCCCACCGACGAGGCATTGCAGCCCGGCTGATTGGCCCAGCCTATCCCTGCGCTATCGAGATAGGAGGTATCGAGGTGGTCATATCCTATGGTCGCTGTCGCCACAAACTTGACACGGCTTCCTTCCAGCAACGCGCGGTCACAGTGCGTCCTCGTGCGTACGATGAGCACATCAGCATCCTTCACATCGGATGCCGTAAACTCTGCCCCCGGACGGTAAGCCACCGTGTCAAACAGACGCGATGCCGCCTCGCGGATATAGGGAATCTTGTCGTCGATTACAGCTTTCATACTGCAAAGGTAATCATTCTTTATCCAATAGGGGATGTCTCCCGCACCGGATGTCCGCCCAAAGCGGCCTTTCCGGCGCTCTTCCGTCTGGGCTGATATGCCGGAACAGGCGGTTTTGCAAAGAAAAACTGGTAGGCAAAACGGACAGAATGGATTTTTATCCCTATATTTGCAAATCACATCACGATGATCACCATGGTCGCAACCGACTTGTACCCTCTGCTATTTGAGCCCAACCTGCATCATGTCATCTGGGGCGGAGACCGCCTCCCCAGTATCAAGGGTTTGCCCGCTGATCCCGAACCTGTAGGGGAATCGTGGGAGGTCAGCGCCGTACCGACCAGCACCAGTATCATCGCCAACGGTCCCTGGGCCGGCCAAGACCTGATCAGCGTCATCTCCCGCCGGCCGGAGGAAATCCTCGGCCACGAGGTGGCGCGTCAATATGACAACCAGCTGCCCCTGCTCGTCAAGCTCATTGACGCCAAGCGCGACCTGAGCATACAGGTTCACCCCAATGACGAGATGGCCCGCCGCGTCCATGGCAAGCGAGGCAAGACGGAGATGTGGTACGTGATAGACGCAGCTCCGGGAGCCAGTCTCCTCGCCGGATTTAAGCGGGAAATCAGCCAATACGAGTTTCGCAATCGCATAGAGGACAACTCCATCGTCGAAGTCCTCGCCCGACACGAAGTCAGACCAGGAGATGTATTTTATATCCCGGCAGGACGCGTCCACGCCATCTGTGGCGGTATCTTCCTGGCCGAAGTCCAGCAGAGCAGCGACGTGACCTACCGCATCTACGACTACAATCGGCCGGGCATGGACGGCAAGCCGCGCCAACTGCATACCGAGCTCGCAGCGCAAGCCATCGACTTCAGAGTGCCTGATGAGTACCGCACCGTATACATCGACGAGCCCAATCGCGCCAATCTCGTCATTGACAGCCCCTACTTTGTCGTAAGAGTCGTCGACATCCAGTCTCCATTTCACCGCAACCTGATCAAGTACGACAGCTTCATCATCTCGCTCTGTATTCAGGGAGACTGTACCCTGCGGATCCGTGAGACGGGTCATGAGATTAGCCTGCGCGAAGGCCATAGCTGCCTCATCCCCGCCGCCATCGCAGACTACGATGTCATACCGGCCAATGCGCAGGGCAAGACCAAACTCCTCGACGCCTTTGTCAACAACAAATTGCTGGACATCGGGCACCGCGTCACCCGCTTCCTGCATATCACACGCCAGTAGCCCCCCACCTTACACAGCAGCCGACGATCACCCGCCTCATAGTGCCCGGCTACTCACTCTAGCGCGACCTCATGGAGAATCTCCGCTGACAAAATCCTACACAAGCCGAGGCATCGTCCTCCATGCGGCCTCCATCTCCGGATAAGCCCCAAAGTGTACAGAAGGCCATCGTTTTTTATATAATAAATTCCAAATACTGCCTCATACAGGTCCGATGTCGTCATGACAAGACGCCGTGTTTGCGCAACAAGGTCGGACTTATTTTAAACTAGGTCCGATGTAATTTAAACTAGAAGGCGAGTTGTTATCGCCTGAAAACCATCTAGTTGCAAAAATGTCAAATCTTGATTGTAATTCATTGGCATTCAGAGAGCTACAGCGGCTATTTGGATAGATTTCCGCCTTTTACCTTCCGTGACCATCCGAAATTTTCCTTTCAATTTTTTATATCCTAAAATCCGCAACTATCATCCAATACACGATTAAGGGTAGATTTATGAGTCGTTAGTAGCAGCTTTCAGTAAAAAGCAACAGCACAACATCAATATGTAGCCACCATCCCCTTACCCCA
>Ga0256406_1000158_pt1 | contig 128562 bp, 107 predicted proteins | sample RumenRJG_03DNA_FD_185986 | JGI IMG/M metagenome (GOLD analysis project Ga0256406, IMG submission 185986) | Bovine rumen microbial communities from Lethbridge, Alberta, Canada - RJG_03 | ecosystem: Host-associated > Mammals > Digestive system > Stomach > Rumen | place: Canada: Alberta... | reverse complement strand
CCTCCTCGTCGCCGGCCTCGTCCCCGATGGGCAGGCCGTGGTTGAGGAGGCGGCAGAGGGTTTCGAGGGTCATGATGGCCCACTGGCGTCCAATGCCGTCCATCGTGCTGATGCCGGTGCCGAAGCGTTTCTGGACGAGGATGGGCATCAGGCTGTCCTTGTTGCCGGCCTCGATCTCGGCCTCCGCGTAGTGCTGGGCGAGGTCGAGGCGCGCCGTGTTCTTGACTTCGATGGTGACGGGCTCGCCCTGCAGGTACACGCCGCCGATGTCGCCGCGGTCCATGCTGCCGTGGAGGGTCTCCCGGTGGATGCCGTTATCGCCGAGCGCCCACTGCATGTACTGCATGACCGCGGTTTCGAGGCGCGTGCCTTTCTGCTTCTGCCTGCTCATTGCTTGTCCTCCTTCCATCCGCCGGTGGCGGTGATGACCTTGTCGATGTTTGCGAGCGCGTTGACCGTCGCCCGGTATGTCCGGGCGTCGCCCGCGTAGACGGCGCGCCTGAGCCGGCGGGCGAGGGTGCCGACGGCGAGCGCGAGCGCGTCGTTGACATGGCCGCTGTCTCCGTCCCGGGCGGGCTCATTGGCCTGCGCCGTTTTCTTCGCCCGCTCCTTGGCGCGGGATTTCGCGATTTGCTCCTTGCGCGACTTGACGCGGCATGAGTCGCAGAACTTGTTCTTGCGTCCGCCGTTGACGGGTTCGCCGCACCTGGGGCATGGGTGCGCGTAGATGTACGGCGCCTCCGACTCGGCCGGCTTCGGTTCCGGATCTGGCGTCGGCGCCGGCTCGGGAACCGCCGGCGGCTCCTCCGCCGCCGCATCGTCCGGCTGCTCGTCGCCTTCCCCGTGCTGCGCCTGCCAGACGCGCACGGCGAGGCGTGCGCGCCGCCCGTGCTCGTCCTTGACCGGCACGTCACGGATGGGGCGGGATGCGAGGTCGCGCAGCTCGTCCTCGCTCCACTCGTCGCCGCGGATTGTGACCGTCCTGTCGCTCACTTGTAGACTCCTTCCTCCGTCGCCTTGATGCTGACGGTGTGCGCGGGGCGTTTGATGGCGTCCGCGGCTTCCTCCGTCGTGAACGTCTGCCCCTGGACGTGCCAGCGTCCACGGGTGTCGCGGGTGAGCCACGTCCAGTGGCCGTCGGCGTCGTGGATCCACAGGTCGCCGCCCGCGTCCATCCAGATGACTCCCTTGGCCCTGATGGTTGTCATCGCGTCTCCTTCCCGCGCTTGGCCTCGTGCCTGGGCTCGGGGGTTTCGAGCGAGTCGGTGCCGATGCCGATGGCGGTCAGCATGAGCGTGACGCTCACCGTGAGGCAGCCGACCCACGGCCAGCCGTCGAGGTGGTCGTACCCCCACCACAGGAGCGTGCTGGCCGCGAATACGAGCAGGACGGCCATCAGGCCTTGGAGGAGGCGGAATGCGACGCTCCCCTGCTGCCGCCGGCAGTCGCCGGGCATGGTGTGCCGGCGCTCCTGCATGTTGGCGGCGATCCACTCCTCGAGGTCGGCCTTGGTGTAGCCGATCCTGTCGAGGAACTTCCAGTAGCGGGGCCCGTCCTCGTGCGCGCTGCCGCGCCCGTGGGTGCGCCAGTGGCGGAGCGTCTGCCTGGTGACGCCGAGGTACTGGGCGGCCTCGGTTTCGCTGATGAGGTCTTCGAGGCGCGGCTTCTCGTCCTTGCTTGTGCGTGTCATCGCGCTTCCACCTCCTTGGCTCCGTTGCGGGTCGCGTACTCGTACACGAGGTCCCCGCTGTTGGGGTGGCTGGCGCACTCGCACCATGACCACGTCCATGTGAGCCTGGCGTGCTCGGCGCTGTCCGCGTCTGGCGTGTCGGTGAAGCGTCGGACGAGGCGCGTGAGGCTCGCACGGTCGGGCATCTCGAGTCCGTAGGATGCGCGGAGGACGGCTGCGGCGGTCTTCGCGAGCCAGTCCACGTCCGTGCTGGACTCCGGCGTGAGCTGCCCGCCGCACTTGCAGATGGCTGTTTCGAGCTGCCGGGCGGTGACGAAGACGTGCGCGGCCAGGGGCTCGTCCCCGCCGGTCTCGCGCGCTGGGTTGCTTACGATGATGCGGTACCTGCTGGAGGGGCATCGGAAGCCGGCTGGACTGTCCCATGTGCCGACTTCGTCCGGGAGGACGGTGCGCCACGTGTCCAGCGTGCCGGGCACGAGCTCCTCGACGAGCCACCGGCTCTCCCATGCCTTCCAGACGAGGGCCGGCGTGACGCCGTCCTCGGCGTCATAGTCGTCCCACTGGCAGTCGAGCACGATTCTGCCGGGGTTGACGGCCGTCTTGATGATGACCAGCCAGAGCTCGGCGAACGTCACGGCTCGCGTCATTGTGTTACTGTTTGTCTTCTGGGCCATCTTGGGTACCTCCTTGTGGCTCACGCCCCGCAGGTTCCGACTGCGGGGCCTTTGTTTCTTCCGTCGCTTTCGCGATCAGTCGCGAGGCGTCGGCTCCAGCCATGTCTGCGATGGCTAGGAATTGCGTGACCGGCATGTCGCCGCGTTTGTAGTGGCTCGATACCGTTCCGGGTCGGACGCCGAGCATCTGAGCCTGCGCCCGAATCGTGATGTCCGCAGCCCTTGTCTCCCGCCGCAGCGCCCGGACTGCTTTGACGCCTGCGGCCTTGAGTGAACTTTCGCTCTTCATGTTTCTTATTATGCGAGCGAATTTTCGCTCTGTCAAGACGGTAAAGCGTTCGGCGTGTCGGAATTTTCGCTCATTTAATCTTTATGCATGAGCGTTATCGGAAGAACATGGACGACGGTCGACGATCAGATCTCTCGGCTGCTTGAAGACTATAAGCAGACCTCCGGGGTCTCCTACCGTGACCTCGCCGAGAAAAGCGGGCTCAAGTACTCGCGCCTCCGCGACCTGGTTAACAGGGCCAACGGGACGCCGACGGTCTCGGAGTTCATCACTATATGCCAGTTGCGCGGAGAAGACCCGGCCGACACCCTTCGCGGCATTCTCGCCGACCTGCCTCTGCCCGACTCGGATGTGTACGAGCTGGCGGCGAACACCGACAAGAACCGCGACATGGAAGCGGAGACACCGCGCGACTAAAGGCGCGGACACGCCGAAACCATTGCAAAAAGCAAATAAATCCGATAACATACCAAGCGTGAGAAAGCTGGGCGATGTCCAGTTCGTAAAGGCCGCTTATCGGATTCTTCCGAATAAGCGGCCTTTGCGCATCTCATGGAGGAGAGCCTGTTATGACAACCACACGAAACGACTGCGACCGCCTCGCCGGCGAATGGGCCGACTGGCTCCGCCGCCAGTCATCCGCCGTACGCCTGGGCGACTGGACGGAGATAACCGTGCCGGTCCTCGACGAATCCAACGACGGGATCCGCTTCTATGCGAAACGCGCCGCCGACGGCACGACCACCTTCACCGACGACGGGTACACGCTCGAACTGTTCGACCTGCGCGGCGTGACCATGACCCCCGCGCGCAGCATGCGGGCCGCGGCCATCGCCCGCCGCTACGGCGCGCGCATCGACGGGGGGCAGATAGTCATGGACGCGGACGGCGACCGCGGCGACGCCATGAACCGGTACGTGCAGGCGCTCGCCGCGATCGGCGGCGTGCAGACTCTCGTCGCTTCGGCGGATTGTGGGCAGAATGTGGGCAAACCCGTGGAGCCGGGCGCGTGAATCCCAGTGTTTGCAACGGTTCCTCGTGCTGGTGGCCGGGGGTTCAATTCCCCGCGGCTCCACTCTTTCCAAGGCCTCGCACCCGCAAGGGTCGCGAGGCCTTTTGCATTGCGATTACTGGGGTCCGGGGGTATGCGTGGTGTATGTCCGTGTGTATCCCGTGGTGGTCTTTTTGCACACGTGTGTATGCCGGACGTGGGCAAAAAGTGGGCAAAAAAAAGAAAAGCCCCGCCCGCCCCATGGAGGGGTGGACGGGGCGCACGGCCGACTGGGACGCACTATCGGGTCTGGCGGACTGGATTGTAGGCGACGCCGAAACCGTTGGCGATGAGCGGGGCGACGTACCCGCACACGGCGCACGTGACGGTCAGCCACGCGGGCGAGTCCATGAGCGCGCTCACGAGCGTGCCCACGCCGCCCATGATGCCGAGCAGAAGGCACGTTATGTAGATTGCGGTGCGGACTGTCGCGCCGAACACGGGCGTGTACCCCGCCGTCGTTTGCGTCGCGTTTTCCGCGGTTCGCGTGGTCACGGTCGTGTCGGGCACGGCTGGGAGCGTGGGCGCTCCAAGGATCGCCGACACGTCAGCCGACGTGAGATTCGCGGAAGCGGTAGCGGTATTCGCAGAATCTGAAGCCGTATTCGCAGAAGCGATATCCGTCATGACTCCCCTCCCCTATTCCTGGATTGCCTCGACGAAACGCGTGCCATAGGGCGCGTCCTTGGAGCCGAGCTTGATCATCGGGATGTCCCGGCCGTTGCACGCCCTGTACACGGTGTTGAGCGCGACCACCTGGTCCGGGTCCGAGAGCGTATGAAGGCTCACGCCGTCGTAGTAGCTGAGCGCAGAATCGTCATTCAGCTGGATGATGCAGTGCATGTCATCCTCCTCCTCTGTGGTTGTTAGTGTTGTGTCCGTCTGGGAGCCGGCGAGCGCCGACCACTCCCCCTCGGTCATGTAGGCGATGTCGAGGTCGAGGCGGCCCGCGTACCCGGCGACCGTGCCCGCGCTCGAGTACTGGCGGATGGCGCACTCGTACGTGCCCTCGCGCCACGGGTGCTCCTGCCAGCCGGTGGCTTGGTTTGACGCGTACTGCGCCACCCACAGGCGCATGCCCAGCCCGTCGGCGACGGGGCGGACGGCGGGCAGGACGGATGCGGAGACGTAGAGCAGCGGGCGTACTCCGGTGCGTGCGATGACCTCGCGGCACACGTCGCGCAGGTACGCGGTGTCGCCCCACCTGCGGTTGCTCCCCGCCTCCCAGTCGATCGCCAGCACGGCGCGGCCAAGGTACGGTGCGACCGCGCTGGCGAAGTGCGCGGCCTCCGCGCCAGCATCGCCGCCGCCGTCGACGTAGTGGTACAGGCCGAGCAGTCGGCCTGACGAGATCGTCGCATCAGCCTGCCCTGTCATGGTCGGGCTCATATAGGAGCCGCCCTGCGTGGCCTTGACGATGATGAAGCGGCACGCGGGGTCGAGAGAGGCTACTGTGAGCCCCGCCTGCCAGTTGGATATGTCTATGCCTTGAATTGTCATGAAGTGCCCTCCTTGCCCGCGCCGGGCGCGATGTATGGTCTGAGGTCGTCGGGGAGCCGGGGCTTTGGATGCTCGGCCATGTACCCGGGGTCGATAGCGGTGACCGCGGGGTCCAGCCAGTGGCACAGGGCGCGGATGTACCGGACGGCCGACACGTACACGGCCTCCTCCGCCTCCAACTGGTCGACGCGGGCCGCGAGCCGGTCGGCGCGTTTGCGCTGGTCTCCGGCCTCGTCCCTCAATGGCTGGATCACGTCCACGGTGAGGATGTCCACGGCCTTGCGGGCCGCATCCGCCGCCAGCGAGTCACGCTCGGCCTGGACGCGGCGGCGACCAGTCAAAGCGGTGACGAAACCGCCCAGGCCTCCGCCGCCGACCGCCGCGACCAGGAAAGCCACCCAGAAGTCCACCGACTCCCAGAAAGGCGGAATATGAGTCATCACGTGCCCCCTATCCGATGGCCGTGGCGGTCCAGTGGAAGTGCATCCTCTGCGTGTCCGTGGACCACTCGTGTGTGTCGCGGCGGAGGAGTCGCACCCAGAATCCCGCGTGGTCCACGCCATGGATGACGGGTTCGAACAGGCGCGCCGTCACGTCAGAGAGACCGTCATAGTCCTCTGTGATGGTGACGGTCGGTTTGACAAAGAAGTGTGGGGTGAACGTGATATGCACGCCGTTACCGGCAGGCACATCACCCGAATACTCGCCGCGGGCGATGGCCTTGTACTCCAGGCCACCATACATGGCGTAGACGGTACCTGGCTCATCGCCTGTCCCCATATAGGCGAGATCGCCGATCTTCGTATAGAAGTTGTGGCTGTTGTAAGCCGGGAATTCGACCACCTGGAATTTGATGAGGCTGGCACCGTTGCACGAATAGTCGGTGATCGCGCCGACGGATGATTTGTTGGGAGTTTCATATGCTTCGATGAGCACTTTTGCGCCCCCGTCTTTGGCGATGAATCGTCCTGTGGCTGTGATGCCGGTGCCGTCGCTGGGGATGCTGACGACGGTATTGCCGTTCGAGTCGGTGCTGGTGATGCCCGTGTCGCTGATGGTGACGCGCCCGTTCGTCGTCTTGATGGTCGCGCCGGTGATGGTCTTGCCATCGATGGCGTTCGCGGCGATCTTGCCGGCGGTGACGGCGTTCGCGGCCAGCTTGTCCGACGTGATGGCCTGGGCGGCGATCTTGCCCGAGGTAATGCTCCCTGCGACTATCTGGCTTGCGCCGACGCTCCCGGCGGCGATCTTCCCTGACGTGACGGAGTTCGCGGCCAGCTTGTCGGCGGACACCGCGCCCGTCGCGATCTTTGCGGCCGTTACGCTGTTCGCCGCGATCTTGTCCGAAGAGACCGCGCCCGCGGCGATCTTGTCGGCGGACACCGAGTTCGCGGCCAGCTGGCTGGTGCCGACGCTGCCCGAGGCGAGCTGGGTCGCGGTGATCGTACCGGACACGATGTTGCTCGCGCTGACCGCGCCCGCGGCAATCTTCCCAGCCGTGACCGCGTTCGCCGCGAGCTCGTCCGCACCCACCGCGCCCGCGGCGATCTGCGACGCGGTGACCGAGTTCGCGGCCAGCTTGCCGCCGCTGAGACTGCCCGCGGCGATGCGGCTGGCGCTCAGATACCCGGTGGTGATCTTGCCGGCGTCGATGTTCGCGATCGCGCCGTTCGCGAGCGGCTGCGACACCCACGCGCTGCCCGAGTGCACGTACAGGGCGGTGCACTGGGAGGACGAGTTGTACACGCACCACAGGTCGCCCTTCCTACCCGCGCTGCCAGTGGTGGGCGCGTTCGTGCTGCGGGTGATCGTGTTCTTCCCGTCGGCGGTCGACTGGGCGGCCCTGGCGGCGGTGTCATCCGTATACTTGCCCGCCGCGGTCCAGTCGGACGCGGCGTAGGATTGCGCGCCAGTCTTCGCGGTCGAGCACACGAGGATGTCTCCCGTGGAGCCTTGCGCCCACAAGTCGCCCGCGTCGTACGGAGGCGTGGGCGTCGACGTGAACACGCGCCGCTTGCCGTCCGCCGTGTCCTGAGCCTGCGCGGCGTCCGCGAGCGCCTTGGTGACGTCGGTGTCGGTGATGCGCTGCCAGGAGTACTGCTGGCTGGAGACCTGCCAGCGGTAGCAGTAGCCGGTGTCGGTGTCGTAGTACAGGTCGCCCAGGTGGTTGGCCTTGAGCGCGTCGGTGGTCCACTGGGAGGCGGGCTCGTTGCCGGTGTCGGGCGGCTGGGGGGCGAACCATGTCTGGATGCTGCCGTCGATCTGGGACTGCATGTCGTCCAGCTGGCTGGCGGTGGCCTTGATGTAGGCTGTGAGGTCGCTGGTGGCGGTGTCGGCGGTCTGCTGCGCGGTCGTGACGCTTCCGGTCAGGCCCTTGATGTCCTTCTGCGCCTGGGCGACGTCGGATTGGACGGCGGGCAGCGTGGTGCCGGTGAGCGTGTCGAGCGTCTTCTGCGCCTGCGTCATGTCGGTCTCGAGCTGGGATTGCGCGGATTGGACGCCGGGGATGGTCACGTCGTTGAGGGTGTCGAGCTTGCCCTGCATGGCTGGCAGCGTGGTGCCGTTGAGGGTGTCGAGCGTCTTCTGCGCCTGTTCGAGGTCGGCCTCGAGCTGGGTCTGCGTGTCCTTGACGCCGGGGAGGGTCACGTCGTTGAGGTCCTTGATGCTGGAGCGGGCCGCGTCGAGGTCCTTCTGGAGGGCGTCGAGGTCGGATTGGAGGGCGCTGGCGTGCGCGACGGTCACGGTGAGGGGGTCGCTCGCGGGGCTCGCGTTGGGCGTGCTCGCGCCGTCGCGGTCGTGCGCGTCGTCGTATGCGACGGCGGTGACGGTGACGGTGTCGCCGGGCGTGAGGCCGCGCACGGTCACGCACCCGGCGCGGGACAGCTGGCCCGCGCTCACGCCGTCGACGAGCACGTCGATGTGGCTGAAGTCGTCGGGCACGCCGCCGTCGAGCGTGCCGTCCCACGTGACGTACACGAGCGTGTCGACGCTCGTGCACGCCAGGCCGGTCGGCGTGCCGGGGATGGTGTCGTCGTTCACCCACCGGACGAGGCCGGCCGCCCCGGTGATGGTGCCGGTGCCCTTGGGCGTGCCGTCCTCGGACGTCTGCCCGTCCGGGACGAACGCGCTGCCCGCGTTGGACGTCTGCTGGCTGCGGGCCGTGTCGAGCGCCTTGCTGGCGAGGCGCGCGACTTTCTCGAGGTCGCTTCCGCCGATCTTGATGTGCTTCATTTCAGATCCCTTCGTACCAGGGGACGGGCATCACGTCGAAGAGGATCTTCACGCGGCTGGAGCCGTCCCCGCTCATTTCCATGAGGGTCATCGCGTATTCGCCGTCCGGCAGGCACGGGTGGCCCGTGATGTCGACGGCGCACTCGCACCCGGGCCACAGGTCGCCCAACTGGGGCGTGCCCGGGTCGTTGAGGTCGTATTCGCCGCTGATCTGCATGATGGGCCGTGACTGCGCCCGCAGTTGGGCGAGGGCGGCCGACCGCAGCGCGTCGTACCGGTCCGCGTCCGTGTCGGACCACGCGGCCTCCCTGAGCACGTACCCGTCGGTGCGCTGCACCATGGCCATGTCCTCCGCGAGGCTGGTGAGTGTCTCCGCGTCCTGCCCGCTGCCGGTCGCGTACACGCGCTGGTAGCTCATCGCCCAGTCGACGCTAATGTCCTCGAGGGTGCCGCCGCCGGGGCGGATGCTCCAGTGCGGGCGGACGACCGGCTGCGGCAGGCGCGGGTCGCTGTCGCTCCCGGCGAGGAACCGGCAGCGCACGTGCAGCCCGTCGCCGGTCAGGTAGGGGCGCCACTGCATGTCCGGGCTGCCGTCCAGTCCGGCGAGCTTGTCGAACACCGCCTGCCCGCTGAGGTTCTGCACGTTCCACGCCTGGTAGGTGCGCGTGTGCACGCCAGTGTTCTCCCCGGCGGGATGCCGGCGCTTCTCCCCGCGGTACGTCCAGTCGACGGGGAGCGCGCCGCCCGGCTTCGCGTCGGTGCACAGCCACCCGACCTCGCTGGCGATGCCCCGGTACGTCATGCCCGTGAAGGCCACGCTCCCCGTGGCGCGCCGCTCACCGTACCCGCCCTCCGGCACGACATACCGGTCGGCGAGGAGGGAGTACACGCTACTGACCGTCAGCGTGCACGAGTCCCAGTCGCTGCTTATGCCGCTGATGACGCCGAACAGGAACGGCGTGCCGGGGAGCCCGGCCGTGACGTCGCCGTCCGTCCGGGCCATGCACGCGATCGCGCGCCTCTGCGGCTCCACGGCATGCCACCTGTCCGCCTGCGTGTCTCCCGGCACGGCGCTCCACGGCACGTCGATGCTCTGCACCTCGTCCCGGCCCACCTTGCGGCTCTTGATGGTCGACAGGCTCGAATCGTTCACCGTCAGGCTCCACGACGCGCTGCCCAGGTCTATGCGCTGGTCGAGGAGCCCGGTGCGCGCGTCGCACAGCCAGTATTCGATCCTCACGACGCGACCCCCAGGTCGATCACGTCGATCGTGCGCAGCCCCTGCCACGTGCACTGCGCGGCGCCCACGTTCGCCTTGGCCTGCACGCCGACGCTGTGCGCGCCCGCGGGCAGTTCCACGATCCACGACACGGTCTGCCTGTTGTAGTACGGGCCGACGGCTATCTCGTCGGCCCCGTCGCTCGCGACGCCGCCGTCGACGACGAGGCGCGTGTACATGCTCGACGCCGAGCCGGCGCTGGCGCGGAACGTGAAGCGCGCCTCGACGAGACGCCGGGTCGGGAGGCTGAGGGTGCTGGCCGCGACCTGCAGCGTCCACTCCCCCGTCCAGTCCTGCTTGTCGATGCCGGTGTTCTGACCGTGGCACACTCGCCCGAGGGTCGCGCCGTACGGGACGGCGAGCGCGCCCTGGGTGATGCTCGTGCCGCTGCCGGTGCTGGTCATGCCTGCCGGCACGCGCACGCTCGCGACCATGAGGCTCCCGTCGGGCAGCGACGGCGTCGCGGGGCTGGCCGACGCGACGCCCTTGATGACGCTCACGGTGACCGAGTGACGGCCGTCGAGCGTGGGGTCGGCCGCCTTGAGGGCGATCACGTCGATGCGCGGGTACGTGGAGTCGCCGGCCGTGCCGGTGACGCTTCCCCCGTCCCACGCGGCGATGCGCGTGCCGTCCGAGCCGCGCGGCACGACGGCCACGCCCGCGGCGACCGTGTACGTCAGGCCGCCGGTGCCGGTCACGCCCAGGCCGGTGACGATGCCGCCCGTCGGGTAGAGTGCGGCGAGTATCCTCCGGTGGTCCGCCGCCGTCAGCCCCGCGCCGTTCGAGTCGACGCCCGTTCCCAAAGATCCGCTCATTGTGTCCGCTCCTTTCGATGCGTCAGATGTAGGTGTCCTGCGTCTGCCAGCCGACCGCGCCGCCAGCCGCGCCCTCGTACACGAGGCTGAGGGTGCTTCCCGGCGGGATGCTGGGCCACTGGCGGCTCTCGAAGCCGCTCGTCACGTCCAGTCCCCCGTACGTGGCGGTGCCGCGGCGCGTGTCCACGTCGATTGGCTGCGAGCCGTGCGCCGGCGGCCGGCAGGAGACGAGGCCGGTCGACCCGTCTCCGGACGACCAGCGCACGCCCACGCTCCCCCCGCTGCCGTTCGGCAGCGAGAACAGGAGGCGCGGGTACGCGCGGTGGTTGCCGCGGTTGCGGAGCGTCGCGCGCATCGTCGCGCCCGCCGCGAGGGTCTCCCGGTAGTCCACGGGGTACGCCGCCGGGTATGGCAGGCCCCCGCCGGAGTACGCGCCTCCGGGCTCGAGCTCGCCCTGCGACACGTCCACGGAGTATTTCAACGGGTCGGGGCACACGACCGTCAGCGTGCACGTGTCCGCGCCACGCGTCCACACGTCGCTCCACGCGGGTGTCACGTACCCGGTCACGTACCGGGCGTCCGATCCCTCGTGCACGGTCAGGCGCACGCGGGCGCGGCCCATGAACATGCCGATGCGGTCGCGTGCGGCGAGCAGCTGGGAGCGGTCTCCGAGCGCGGCGAACGTGAGGGTGACGGTGCGGCTGGAGTACAGGACGAGCGCGTCGCCCACGGCGTGCGCGCCGTCGTCAGCCTGCATCTCGGTCAGGCTGGTCTTCGCCGCGGGCGCGCTCCACCAGCCGGCGATGCCGTCCGACGTCAGGCGCAGGCTCCCCGTGCCCTCGTCCGACGGGTCGCCGATGACGAGCGGCGGCACGTCCGGCGCCGACAGCTCGCACCACAAGGATCCGTCTGCCATCTAGATGACCTCCCTCGAGATAGTGCGCGCGAGGATCGGGACGGCCGTGTACAGGTCATCGTCCTGGCGGATGATGCTCGCGTTCACGTTGACCACGGTGCCGTTCGCGCGCGACGCGGCGTGGCTCCCGCCGCCGGCCATGGAGGCCGCGGCCATGGCGAGGGCGGGAGCCACGCCCAGCGCGGCGGGCGTGGCGGAGTCCGCAAGCGCGCCGCGCATGCCGTCCCCGACCGCGCCGGCGACGTCCAGCGCGGCGCGCACCGGCCCGTCCGAGTACCTGTCGATGCCGCGGGTCAGGCCCGCGTCGATCATCCGCCCGTAGTACGCCATGAGGCGTGACGGCGAGTGGATGCCGAAGAAGTTCTTGAACCCGTTGGCGATGTCGCCGGCCACGCCCTTGACGGTGTCCACGACGCCGCCGGCGAAGTTCTTCAGACCGTTGCCGATGCCGCTGATGATGTTGTGGCCTATCTCGCCCCAGTCGACGCTCGTGAACGCGTCCTTGATGCCGCTGATGATCTTCGGGATGGACTTCAGCAGCTCCGGGATGGCCTTGATGAGGCCCCCGGCGAGCGCCTGGAGGATCTGGAAGCCCGCGGTGATGATCTGCGGCAGGTTGGAGATGAGCCCGCTGACGATGCTCGCGATGACTGCGGGCAGCATGGCGACGAGCTGTGGGATGGCGGTGATGATGCCCTGCGCGAGTTCGACGAGCAGCTGGATGCCGGTCGTCAGGATCTGCGGGAGCATGGCGAGGATGCCGTTGACGATGCTGTTGATGACTGCGGGCAGCTGGGCGACCAGCTGCGGGATGGCGCCGATGATGCCCTGCGCGAGCTGCAGGAGCAGCGTCATGCCGGTGTCGAGGATCATCGGCAGGAGCGTCGTGACGGTGTCGACGATGCTCTGGATGACGGTCGGGAGCATGCCGACGAGCAGTGGGATGGCGTCTGTGATGCCCTGGATGACGCCCTGCAGCACCTGCTGTCCGGTCGCCAGGAGCGTGGGCAGGAGCGTGACGAGCGTGTCCGTGACCGTCTGCAGGATCGTGGGGATCATCGCGACGAGCGTGGGGATCGCCGTGAGCACGCCCTGGATGACGCCCTGCAGTACCTGCGCGCCAGTCGCCAGGAGCGTCGGCAGGAGCGTGGTGATGGCCGTCTGCACGCTCGCGAGGATCCCGGGGAGTGCTGCGGCGACGAGGGGCAGCGCCTGCGTGACGCCCTGCACGATGCCGGTCAGGATCTGCCCGCCGGCCGCGATGATGCCAGGCCCCGCGACCGTCAGGCCCGTCAGGAACGTCTGGATGATGCCGGGCGCCGCCTGCGCGAGCTGCACGCCGGCCTGCGCGAGACCGGTGACGATCCCCTCGAACAGTCGCATGGTGGCCGACAGGAGGCCCGGCAGTTGGGCGAGCAGGCCGCCGGCGAGCGTCGTCACGAGGGTCGCTGCGCCCGTCACGAGCTGCGGAGCGCCCTGCGCGAGACCGGTCAGGAGCAGTTGGATGATCTGCCCGGCCCCGGTGATGACGCTCGGCAGGACGCTCGTGACGCCCTGAAGGACGCTCGCGGCGAGCTGCACGCCGGACTGCATGAGCCCGGGAAGGCGTACGGTCAGCTGGCTGACGAATCCCGTGACGAGCTCGGGGGCTTTCGCGCTGACGGTGGCGATGGTCTGCGCGAGCTGCCCGTCCATGCTCTGGTTGAGCGCGCCGAACCCGGCGACCGCCGCGGCGGCGAGGCTTCCGAACGCGAACAGCTTGAGCATGCGGCCGGGCGCGAATACGTTGGCGACCGTGCCGAGCACGTCCTGCGCGGCGCTCCCGGCGGCGCTACCGGCGCTCCTCAGCCCGTTGACGAGCTGCGGGGCGACCTGCCTGGCGGCGTTGGCGGCGGTGTCGCCGAGGCCTCCGAGCACGTTGCCCGCGCCCTGCACGACGTTAGCCAGCTGCTTGCCGACGCCCGTGTTCGCGACCGCCTGCGCGGCCTTCCTCACGTTGATGCCGGCCTGTTCCGCGTACATGCTGACGAACGCGCCGGCGTTGCGCGCGGCTTTGCCGACGTTGATGGCGCCCTGCTCCGCGTACATGCTGACGAACGCCCACGAGTCCTTGGCCGCGCCGATCATCTTCTGCCCGGCCCCGGTGTTGGCGAGCGCATTCATGGCCTGCCCGAGGGGCTTGGCCATCTGCTGCACGCCGCCCGCCATGCGCCCGATGCCGGACTGCCACGCCGCCTGCCACGCCGTGCCGATGCCTTCGACGGCATGGCCGGCGCGGTCGCCCAGGTCGCCGCCGACGAGCTGGAAGGCGGCGCCGATGCTGTCGCCGCCCTCGAGCACGCCCTGGGCGAGTGTCTGCGCGTACAGTTGCATGCCGCTGGACTGCCATGCCTCGCCGATGGCCTGCGTGACCCCCGCGGCCTGCGTGCCGAGGGTGGCGGACATCTTCCGCAGGGCGCCTCCCGCGGCGGCGGCCAGCTGGTCGATGCCCTGGGAGATGCCGCCGCCCTTGGCAAGGAGCGCGCCGACGCCGGTGAGGGCGCCGAGGCCTGACGCGGCCTCGACGGCCGCGCCGGCGAGCTTGCCGACGGTCACGCTGCCGTTCTTCAGCCCGTCCGTCAGTCCCGTCAGCAGTCCGTTGGCCTGCTGGAGGAGCGGCTGCGCCTTGGACACGAGCCCGTTGACGAGGGGCGTGACCTGCGCGGTGACCTGGTCGAGCAGGGGGATGACGTTGTTGAGCGTGTCCTTGAGCGCCGAAAGCGCGGGCGTGGCGGCCGTCTCGCCGAGGCGGGACAGCGCGGCCCTGGCGTTGTCGAGGGCGCCGCTGAACGTCTGGCCGGCGCTGAGGGCGGCGCCGCCCATGCCCGCCTGCAAGGCCGCGGCGAAAGTCTTGAAGTCGATGTCGCCGTCGTGCACCATGTCGCTGATGTCTTCGGTGGTCTTGCCCAGCTGTTTGCTGAGCATCTGCAGGACGGGCACGCCCGCGCTCGTCAGCTGGAGCATGTCGTCGCCCTGGAGCTTGCCGCGCGCGGCGACGGAACCGAAGATGGCGCCCACGTCCGTCAGGCTCCGGCCGCTGATGGTGGCGGTGTCGGCGACGGTCTTGAGGACGCTGGTGAGCTGGTCGCCTTCCTTGACGCCGGCGGCGCTCAGGCTTGCGGCGACGGTCGCCGCGTCTCCCAGACCGTACGCGGTGCCCTTCACCGAGGCGAGCGCATCCTGCATGATCTCGCTGACGCTCTGCGCCGAATGGCCCAGTCCGGTGAGCTTCGCCTGCGCACCCTCGATGGCGAGGGCTCGGCTGACGCCGCCGGTGGCGGCGAGCGTGCCCACGCCGCCGGTGATGGCGGTCATCGCGGCGAGCCCGGTCTTGCCGAGCGCGCCCAACGCGCCGCCGAGGGTCTTGGACAGGCCTGACGCGGCCTTGCCCGCGGCGGATTCGACGGCCCCGCCGATGCTGTCGGCGGCGGCGGCCGTGCCCGAGCCGATCTGGGATTCGAGGCTTTTGCCGAATCCCTTGGCGCTGGGCATGACCTTGACATACACGGTGCCGACGTCGCTCACCTTGGTCTCCTTAGTCGTTGATATGCCAGAGGCGCTTGAGCCTCTCCCTGTCCTCGAGCTGCCTGCTGCGCGGCTGCGCGCGACGGGACGCGAGCGGGTCCGCGCCCTGCCACGGTTGCCTCTCGCCCCGCTTATGGTCGCCCAGGGCCCATGCGACCTGCTCCGCCTGCCCCGGCATGTGCGTCCACCCGGCGAGCGCCGCGTACGAGTGAGTGCCCGGGTCGCGCAGGATCTCGCGCGTCATGTCCCACGCCGTGCCCGCGCCGATACGCGCGCGCTCCGCTCCGGCGCGCCACGCGCGCATGGTCAGGGGCTGCCACGCGCGCCCGTACGCGGCACGCCAGTCGATGGCGAGCGCCCACGGGCGCGCGTGCACCAGCCAGATCAGGACGCCGATTTTGGGTCGAGGCCGCTCTGCGCCTGCCATGCTTCGACCGTGGCGGACAGCCACAGGACGCCGTCCTTGCTCGTCGCGACGAACTGCCAGAAGTCCGGGTGCTCGCGTTTGAACCATTCGGCGATGGAGGCGAAGTACAGGCCGTTCGCCGCGCCGCTGGTGATGCTTCCATCCTCGAGCGACTTGGACAGACTGAGTGCTCCAGTGAGCAGTTCGACGGGGATGCGGGGGCCGTTGAGGTTGGGCAGGTCGAGGTGGTGTCCGGCGACGTCAAGGTGCACGTCCGGCAGTGCCGTGGCCGTGGTCTCGGGCAGTTCGACGGGCGTGTACTCGCCCTCGTACTCGGGTGCGGCGGCGTTCGCGGCGGGGCCGGCCGTCTTCTTCGTGGTGCGCTTGCTGGTGGATGCCATGGTGTCTCCGATGCTTTGTCGTTGTGTCCGGACGCCTTGCGAGGGACCCCGCGCCGTGGCATCCGGTGGCGGCGCGGGGAGAATGAAGGTGGCCCCGCCGCGAAGCGTGGCGGGGCCGGTGGCGGGTTATTCGGTGGACAGGCCGTACACGTGGACCATCTTGTGCGTGCCGCTGCCGTTGCGGGCGCGGAACGTGAGGTCGAACTTGAGGGTGTCCGTGTACAGGCCCTGCATGTCGCCTCGGTCGGACACGACGGCGTTCTCGAGGTGGATGAGGAGCGGCTTGTCGTTCTGGTCCATGCCGACGACGACGACCTCCCACGCGGTGGTGGTGGCCGCGTCGGACAGGTCGAAGCCGCCCGACGCGTTCGCGGCCGCGCCGAAGTACGCCTCGAGCACGGTCTTGCGGCATTCGAGGCCGACGACCTGCGCCGTCCAGTAGCCGCCGGAACGGTCGTAGTACACGGTGTCGCCGTTGTGGCCCTTGATCTCGGTCTCGTTGCCCGGCTCCGGGTGCAGGGTGAAGCCGTCCTCGCTGAAGTAGCCGATCGGCTTCGCGCTGCCGGGCGTCCAGTCCGTGCCGGTTGGCGCTTTGAATGACTCGTCGCCGGTGTGGTAGAGGAACACGGCGCCCTGCTTGACGACGCGCACGTTGCCCGCGTCGTTGCCGGCGGTGATGTAGCTTGTCGACACGGTGGTCGACGTCCCTGTGTCTGCCATTTATGGCCTCCTAATCGCCCGCGGGCGTGCCCGCGAGGCTGATGCTGATGATGCCGTAGGCGCTGGTGCGCCCGTCGGCCGTGATGCGGGCCGGGCCCGCCTGGTGTTCGGCGTGGACGAGGGGACGGTCCGCGCCGTGGCTGAGGATGATGCGCTCCACGCGGTCGAACAGGACCATGGCCGCCTGCCAGTCGCCCGTGCCGTCCGCGCGCAGGACGGTGCAGTCCACGCGCAAAGCCACGGAGCGGGTGACGGGCGACTCCATGCCGCCCGCCTCCGCGCTAAGCACGACCTGTTGGAACGGGGCTTCGAGGGTCTCGTCCCACACGGTGCGGAACGCGACTCCGGGAAGCGCGGCGCGCAGGACGGGCAGGAGCAGGGGCTCGACCCTCTGGTATGAGAGGCTCATGAGACCTTCACCCCCTGCACGGAGCGCGTGAGTGCGCCGGTGGCGCGTTCGATGCCGGCGGGGCACACCATGAGCGCGCCCTCCCTGCCCGAGCGGGTCAGGCGGTGCACATACACGTGGCTCTCGCCCGCCGCGGCTGTGTTCGCGGCGCTTTCGATACGGTCGCCTATCGCCTTCATGTTCAGAACCTGCGCGCGGAACGCACCCCTGTCGAGGACGAACATGACGCGGTCACTGCCGGGCATCGCTGCTCCTTTCGAGGTTGACGTGGATCACGTCGCCCGCGTGCGTACCGTCCGGACGCGTCCACGAGGCGACGACACCGTCCACGGGCACCACGCGGCCGCGCACACGCAGCAGGTCGGTCGACCTGATGCCGGTGGCCCGCCCGGGCACGTACACGTCGTGCGTCCACGTGACGCCGCCGGCGGTCTCCGTCGGGCTTTCCGGCACCGTGGCCGGCGCGACGAGCGCGGGGAACGTCGCCCATTCCACGGGCTGGCCGTGGATGGGGTTGCCGTCCTCGTCCGTCGACTGCTCGCCGCGCAGCACGGTGACTGTCTCCGGGCATTGCATCGTCACTCGCCCTCCCCGCCTATGGCGACGCTGAACGCGGTCTGCGCGCCGCTGCCGAGCGACTGCCGCTCGACCTTCGTCAGGTACAGGTCGCCGGACGGGTTCCCGTACGACCATGACTGGCTGAACGGGCCGACCGTCTGGCTGGACTGCGTCACGCCCGCCATGTCGCCCGACTGCATGGCGCGGATGACCATCTGGCACGTGACGCGCCTGAGGGTCGCCTCGCCCGCCTGGGCGTACCGGGGGCAGGAGGTGCGGATCAGGTCGCCCGCATCCTCGATGAGCGCCGCGCACCGCGTCGCCTCCACGTCGGTGAGGGCGCGCCAGCGGGCCTCCACGTCACCCACGGTCGCGTAAACGTCCGTCATGGCGCGCCTCCCGTTCAGGCGGTGAGGAGCACGAAGCGGGCGGCGTCGCGGATGCGGAACCCGAACTCGAGCTCGATGCGCACGGCGAACATGTTGTTCTCCCACAGGTTCACCTGCGTGCCGTCGATCGTGAGGGTCGCCTGGTCGCTGACCGTTGTCTGGATGCCCTCGACGCTGCCCCACGTGGCGGACGCGAACTCGCCGGCCACGCCGACGACCTCAGCGGTCGCGTGGTCGCCGGCCGTGGCGTCCACGTGCACGCCCTTGCTGACGTGCACCGGGTGGCCGAGGAGCGTGCTCACGTCGGACGCGCCAACGCCGTCGAGGAACAGCGGGCGGCCGTTGGCATCCGTCGCCTGCCGCAGGAGGCTGCGGCCCTGCGGGCTCAGCGCCCAGCCGTCCACCTCACCGTCGGCGGCGGTGACCTTGTCGTCCGCGTCGTTCAGGCTCTTCCAGATGGTCTTGCCGAGGCTGACGCGCGTGCAGCCCTTGAGCGTGTCGAACTCCGCGCCCGGAGCGTCGACCGTGCCCATGATGGTCCGGTCGATCGTGCGGGCGATGGCCTGCGGGCCCTTCGCGACGACCTGCTCGTACAGGGCGGCGTAGTCGCGGCGGAACTGGTTGGAGAACGGGAGGATCACGGCGATCGTGTACGGCAGCATGTCCTTCTTGCCGAACGTGACGCCGCTCTTGGGCTTGACGCCGCCCTCCTGAACCCACGCGGCCTCAGGGTCGCCGGTGATGATCGGGACGCGCACGCCCGCGCCGGGCAGCTTCGTCTGGGGGACGAGCTGCATGAAGGCGGACTCGTATTGCGCGGTCTGCCAGATCTCCGCCTGGGTCTCGGGCGTCAGCTCGAGGCCGGTGGTGTTACGGGTCATCGTGGGGTTGGCCATGATGCCCTCCTTCCTGCCGGGCCGTGCCCGGCGTCAGTACTGTTTGTCGTTTGTCAGAAGCCGGCCTCGTGCATGGCGTGCGCGAAGTCCTGCGCGTTGCTGCGCCTGCCGTGCGGCACGGCGTCGTGTGCGCTTTGCTCGGCCACCGAGGCGCGCGCCCGCGCGTCGCCCATGGCCTTCGCCACGGTGTCCGCGGCCTTGCCGAGGGTCTCCTCGTCGTCTCCGGCGAGGGCGGCGACCACGTCCGCGGGCAGGCCCTTGTCGGCGGAGACCTTCGCCACGAGCGCGCGGCGGCGTTCCGCCGTCTCGTACCCCTCGACCCTGGCCTCGAGCTCCTTGAGGCGGTCCGCGTCGGTCCTGGCCGCGTCGGCCTCCCCTTTGAGCTGGTCCGCCTGCCGGCGGTTGGCCTTGCTTCGCTCCTCCCACTTGCGGGATTCGGCGACTGCCTGCTCGTACTTCGCCTTCCAGTCGACCTGCGGCCGCTCCGGTTCCTGCGCGTCGCCGTGCGGCTCCGCGCCCGCCGTCACCGCCGTCCCGTCCGCCTGGGTGGTTTCGTCTGCCATATGCCTGTGACTCCTTTTCTATGATCCGGGCCCCGTGCGGTGCCCACCGTCCCACGCGCCGTGCGGCCCGTGGCGATTCGCGGCCGCCCAGGGGCTCGCACCCTGACGCGGGGGCAATGCCCTCCCCCGCGCGCACTCCACGACAGCCAAAACACCCCACCACACGGGGCGGGGAACGGTGATTCAGGACTCCCGGTGGCCGTCGGCGACGATCTCCGGGGCACGGTCGCCCAGGTGGAAGCGGAGGCGCTTCATCAGCACATCCGCATACTCGCGGATCGCATACTCCTGGTCAGACATGAGCTCCTCCTCGCCGGACTCCTCCAACTCGCGGTAATGCAAGGCCCTGTAGTCCGCAAGCCGCGTCTTCCTGCCCACGAGCTCCCTGTACTCGTCGACCATGCGCATCAGATACCCGGGAATGCCGTCAGACATGACACCCACCTTCCTTTCAGACGTCTTTCCTTCCTCCGGCTCGTACACGCGGTCGGGGGCCGCATCGTAATGCCTGACGTGCACGCCGCCGGACGCGGCTCTCGTGACCTCGTACAGGCGGTCGTCCGCCGGGTCGTCCGTGATGGCGAAGCACGACCACGCGCCCAGAAGGTACGTGTACGACTTCACCAGCACGGCGACACCATCGCCATACTCCACTCCCAGCGCGGAGCGCGCATACCAGCGCACGGCCCCGTCCACAACATCGACAACACCCATCGGCGTCCTCCTTCGGATATGCAAAACCCCGCAGGGTCTGCGGGGTCGGTAAAAGAAAAGCCGCCCGAAGGCGGCCAATCGTGGCGGCTGCTGGGTTCGGACCAGCGCGGGGCTAAGCCACCCGGTTTACAGCCGGGCCCTTTCGACCACTCAGGCAAACCGCCAAACTTGTGTTATGCTTCGATTTGAAGCCGTTGGCCCTCTGCGTGATTGGAATAACATCTGAAGAGCGGAGGATTACCAACGGCTTCATCATTCAAGATGAATCTCGCGCAGTCCTGTGCTGTCCATGAGGAACAGTCTGCGTACCGCAGTGCCGTTCGCTGCGTTGTTCACGTTATAGCGCTCGAGTTGGTGGATGAGCTTCTGCTTGGCTTCGACACCGCCGATATCGACAACGAAACAATCCTTGATAACTCCATGGTTTTCATGTGCCGATCTCACGGCGGAGGAGATGCGCCCAGCGATGTGCTTGTACTTATCTCCGGTCATCGACTTGAGCTCGAACTCTTCGCCTTGCTCAATCCAACGAAAATCGTTCGTCGACTTCCATCGTTCCGTGTCTCGCGGTATCCATTCGACGTGGTTGCCGAGATTCTCGAACTTCTCGAGGAACACGATCTCCTGCGGGTACAGCGCCTCCACCGAACCGGGAACGCCGACTGCCTCCTGTCGCCTGCGCCATTCCTCGTCGGTCACGTCGCCGCAACCACGCAGCGACAGGATGCGGTTCTCGTTCGGCGAGTGCGGCACGCGCCAGCCACCGCCAGCCGAATCGGAACCATGCCCGTTGCCACTGCCAGGCGGGTTACCGCCGCCAGACGAGCCAGAACCAGAACCTCCACCCGATCGTGGCGGCTTCCCGCCGCCACCCGAACCCGCCTCGGCCTTGGGCGGCTGGGGCGAGTCGCTCACGCCGCCGTTCCGGCGCAGCGCGGCCAGGACATCCTCCTCGGACGCGCCATACCCGCCCGCATCGGCCACTGCCTTCTCGTACAGGTCGTAGTACCTGCCCGGGTCATAGCCCTTGATGCCGTGCCCGAAGTCGGGAAGTGCCTGGCAGTCGCAGTGCGCGTGCACGCTGCCGCGCGCCGACGCCTTCGACTTGTACACGCCGCCGCGGGAGGCGAGCATCACGCACCACGCGCACGTCCTCGCGCCGGTCGGCACAATCGCATACCTCGCGGCCCGAGGGTCGCGCTCCGCGTTCCGCGCGAGCGTGTCCTGCCCCGCCTGCCTGACGTGGCGCTCCACCACCTCGTGCACGCGGGACAATGCCTCGCCACGCGGGTCCGCGGACTTGGCGTCGAACAGGGGCTGCGCCGCCCACCGGGCTGACTCCGCCGCCCTGTCGAGAGCCTCGCCCGACACGTCCGAGGGCAGTGCCTCGAAACCGTCGCCCGCGCCGCCGTCGAGAGAACGCACCGCCTGGTACCATTCCGCCGCCACCGTGCCCGCCATGCCCCCGTACCGGCGCACGAGCGCGGGCACCGCGTCATCCAGAAGGCGGCGCAGCGCGACGGGGTCCGTGACCCTGCCGGCCTTCGCCCACAGGGCGTCAATCGCCTTGAGCGACAGCTGCACCACCTTGTCCTGGCTCGCCGCCAGCTTCCTCGCCTGGGCCATCGTCGTCACCGGCGGTCGCCTCCGTTCCCGTGCCCTGCTGCGCGTCGTCGCTCAGGAGCCTGAGCAGCGCGCTGTCGGATTCCGTCTGCGTCCGCCTGGCGCGCAGGCGGATGATCTCGCCGCGGCTCAGGCCGGCGCGCGCCCAGCCCACGTCCGAGTCGGCGAACCCTGGGATGGCGGACGCGAGCTTCGTGAACGCGTCCGCGCTCATGCTCGCGCTCGGCGTGTTCGGGTTCCGCCAGTCCGCCTGCAACTGGTCGAGATCCGAGTCCGACACGCTTGGGTCCGCGGCACGCACCACGAGCCGCGCCATGCCCAGCAGGCTCTGCCCGAAGTCACGCGCGCACCGCTGCGCCTCGATGATGAGGTCCTCGCGCTGCGCGTCCGTCGCCTCAGCGCTCGTCGGGTTGCTGTCGGCGACCACGCCCAGGCTCGACGCGGGGATGTTCATCGAACTGGCGAACATGCTCGCCAGCATCTTGAACGCCTGGATGGTGGAGTCCGCGCCGCTCGACGCGAGCTGCACCACCTGCGGGCTGTCGCCGTCCGAGTCCTTCGTGATGATCTGCATGCGCCCCATGTACGCGCGCAGAGCGTCGTCCGGGCTCATGGCCGCCAGGTCGTCGCTCGCGCCCAGGATGAAGATCTTCGGCCACGAGTAGAACAGCTCGTTCGCGTCGACGCACACGAGCATGCGGTCGGCCGCGTCGATGCAGCGCATCGCGTCACGGCTGATGCGGCTCCTGCCGAACGGCTTCGTCTCCGTCGGCTTGTACGCGAGGCGCTGCACGCCGCACGTGCCGTCGATGCTCGGCTGCCAGCCGGTCAACGTCCACACGCCGTCCACACGCCTCACGCCGACCGTGCGGTCGGGCAGGTAGAGGACGAGGCCGGTCACGTTGTCATGCCGGTCCATGTCGGTGACGGCCATGCACGCCTCGACACGCCGCTCCGGGTAGTTCCACAGGGCCGCGGCGCTCTCCGCGGTGTGCGTGCGCACGACCGGGCGCCCCTGCGCGTCCCTGAGGGTCGCAAGGAACGAGCACCCATGGATGAGGGCCGTCTGTATCGCCTGCTGGAGGATGCCGCCGAACCCGATGCGCTGGAGCGTCGCCGTGAGGTTCCACGGGTCGGACGCCTTCGGGCTGACGAACCCCTCGAACACGCACAGCTCGGCGAGCATGTCCACCGCCTTGCGCGCCCACCCGACGGGCGTGTACTGGCGTTTGATGCTGTCCGGGACCTTCATGTCGCCAGGCCAGCGGAGCGGCTGCTTCGCCTCGTAGTACTCGGTGAGCGTCCGGTTGCGCGCGCGGTGCCTCGTCCACACGTCGGACAGTCCGGCGAGCAGGCCATTCTCCTCCCCGGTGAGGCCGTCCACGCTGCTCGGGGGCGCCTGCAGCTCCGGCTGCCTCACGTCCCCGCCCATGGGCGCCCACCCGTCGGGCGCCTCCGTGACCTGCGTCATTTAGAATCCTCCGATGGCCTGCCGCCTTCCCGGGCGGCGTTTCGAGTTCCATGCGCCGTGCACGGCGAGCGTGCAGGCGACCAAGGGGCTGATGTCCGTGTCCGTGCCGGCACGGTTCCACGCCCACGAGCCGGCCGAACCGACCGGGCGGCGGGTCGCGCCAGCCACGGCGGCGGCCAGCTGCGGCTGGTCGGCGTCGGGACGGTGGGTGAGCGTACCGGCGCGCAGCATGTCCGACCAGCGGCCACACGCGCGCGCGATGTCGCGCACGCCCGTCACCGTGACCCTCACATGCCGGTCCGAGAGGTCCGGCAGGAGGCTCATCGCGGGGCTCTGCGCGTCGATGACGACCGCCGCGAGACGCGGCCACCTGCCGGCGACCCAGTCCACGACGTCCTGGGCGCGCGTGACCGGCTCGCACCTGACGAGCTGCACATGCCCCGCGTCACCGGAACGCCAGCAGCAGCCGACGTTCACCGTGCCACGGTCCGGCGGCATGTCGATGCCGAGGCTCGGAACGCCGTCCGCGGGCTTGCCATCGGCGACCGTCGCCGACCACACGGCCGGGTCGATCGCATGGTCGACCGTCGCCTCGTTCCAGATACCCAAAGCCTCACGGCGGAAGTCATCCTCAGGAAGGAGCTGGCGGAGGCGCACGATCGCGTCCTCCGGCGTCCTGTGCGGGTAGCTGGGGTTCGCCACGGCCCACGCCTCCCGGTCGTCGCTGTCGCAGTCCCTCGGGGCGGCCAGCTCCACGTACGCCATGCCGTGCGCCCCGCCATCCAACGCCTGGCGGCGTTTCGCGGCGAACACCTCCGACGGGTCGCCAGGCTTCGGCGGGTTCCCGAGGAACACCGCCAGCGGGTCCGGGGCCGTGTTCATGACCGGCAGGAGGTTCGCCAGCGCGCGGTCCGTCAGGATCTGCGCCTCGTCGAACACCTCCACGTCGGCTCCGTGCAGGCCACGGCCGAAGCCGTTCTCACGCGCTCCGAACATGATGCGGCTGCCGTTAGAGAAGCCGATGGCCTGCTGGCCGTTCGCGCGGCGTATCCCGGCCACGTGCCGGGCCACGCCCGGGGACTCCGCCAGGCCGGACAGGTCGGCGAACGTCTCGTCGCTCGTCCTCGTGTGGTGCGCGGTCCAGATGACAGTCGTGCCCGGCGCGAGGATGCAGTGCACGAACATGCTCGAGCCCAGTGCGAACGTCTTGCCTATCTGCCGGCACGAGCTGAGCGTCAGGCCGCCCGACCCGCACGCGTACCTGCCGTCCGCGGCGCGGCCGAACAGGATCTGCAGGAGCCCCTGCTGCCACGCGTCGTAGGTGATGCCCATGCGGGAGGCGACCAGGCGGATGCGGGGGAAGTCGCTCGACGCGAGCGGCGGGTATTCGAGCACCCGGGCCACGTCAGATAGCAATCTTCCCGTCATCCTCGCCCACCTCCATGCCTTCGAGGCCGCCGAGCAGCGGGTCGACGCCGCTCACCCGGTCGAGCCTCTCGCTCGCGTCGATCAGCGCCTTGCTGATGCCCGGCAGCGAGTTGGCCGGGGTGTCGGCGTCGTCCAGGGCCTTGCGGAGCCGGTTCTTGATCGCGCGGAGGGTGTCCTCCGTGCTCTCGTCCATCATGCGGTGGAACTCGGCGATGCTCAGGTCGGCGGCGCCACCGGTCTCAGGCACGGGCACGCGCACCGCGGGCTTCGCCTTCGGCTTCTGCTTCCGTTCCGCCCCGGGCCGAGGCTCCGCGGGGAGCTTGCCGGCCTTGCGCAGCTTGTACGCCTTCGTCTTGCACGCTCCGGAGCAGTATTTCTGCGGCTTGCCATGCCCAGACGGCACGTACTCCCTGCCGCACACCAAGCACTGCATGCCGATCACGCCCTTCATCGTCACCATTGGCCGCGTTTCGCACCGGCCACGTTTGCCCCCGGCGGTCACGTTTGGTAAGCCGGGAGGGATAGCGGCCCTATGCGCACGGGAGGTGGCCGGCACCCCCTCCGGGGGTCCCTCCCCCACCCCCGGGAACACGAGTGTGGTCTGACTACATTTTCTAGCGTCTGTGTGGTCTGACCACATTCCCGGTGCGGCGACGCAAAACGCCTTTCGATACTCCTGCATCGCGCCGCGTCCTCGCGCGCCAGCGGGCCGCGGGGCGCGCCGGTCACACGTCGTCGCACCGCAGCCCACCGCCGGAACCATGCGCCGCGGCGTGCGCGCCGCCGGGCGCGAGGCCGAGCCGTTCGCGCGCCGCTTGCGGGCTCTTGTTGCCCCGAACCTCGTTGCAGATCCTGTGCGCGAGCCTCACGTTGTCCCAGGCCAAGGGGTCGCCGCCGCGGCTGACCGGGATGACCTCGTCGACCTCCCCGCTCCACGGGTGGCCTGGTGGCAGGGTCTTGTCCACGGGCCGGCCACACAGCCAGCACGTGTCGTAGGCGGCGAGCACGCGGCGGCGAAGCCGGGTGCGGCGACTGCCGTTGCGCCGCCGCGGGTTGCTCTTGGATGTCATGGTGGGGCCTCCGGTATCGGGCCGGCACGCGCGTATATCACTGCGGCGGGAGAGTCTGGGGCGCCTGAAAAGGGACGAAGGACGCCCCGGGGTTGCGCGCCGCCACCTGGTGGCGGGCCCCGTGCGCATCCGGGCGGCTGGGGAAATCAACACCAAAAAGCCATGCCGCTCGCGGATACGCCGAAGGCCAGCCCCACAGGACTGGCCAACACTACTAAGAATAGAGTGACAGCCCCGGCTTGTCAAGCGCGCGCCGCGCCCGGCGACGTGTCGAGGGCGTCCAGCAGGGCGCGGCACGAGACGCGCCACACGCCCCTGTCCACTCGCTCGCCCGCGAGCCGACCGCGCTCCAGCCACTTGCTCACACGGTTGCCGGTGACGTGCACGCCGGTCATGGCCGACAGCCAGCGCGCGATCTGCGCGGGCGTGCCCGCCACCTCGTGCCACGCGGTCTCCTCGCGGATCCGCGCCGCCCTCGACTCCTCGAGCACGCTCACGAGGCTGACCGTTCCGCACACGCGGCACCGCACCGTCGCGTCACCCGCGCAGGCGAACAGCGTCTGCCCGCAGCCGGGGCAGTCACCAGCCGGCCTGCGATCCACGGGCGGGTCGCACAGGCGCTCGCACCTGGCGAGCATGCTGCGCGTCGCGTCCCGCGCGTACCCGGCCTCCGGGCTCCGGGCGGCGATGCGGCCAAGGCCGGTGATGGCGACGGCGAGGCACCGCCTCCAATCCCGCACGCACCACATGCGCTCGTCCGCCAGCGTGGCGAGCCAGTGCACCCATTGGTCGAGCTCCTCCAGCTGCATGCTGGCGGTCCAGTCCACCGGCTGGGGCGGCGTGCCCTTGCGCGATCCGCCGCCTTGGGGGCGGCTGGCCTGCCGCATGGCCTTGGACTGGAGCGCCGCCCGCACGCCCGGTATGCTCTCCAGCTCCTTCAGCCACTCCACTGTGCACTTGTCGCACAGGCGCGCGCCGCCTGTCTGCGCCTTGCACGACTGGCAGATTCTCACGCTCATCACTCTTCCTCCTCGTCTTGGTCTTGGTCGAACAGTGTCAGTGGCGGCTCCACGGCCGCCCACGGATCACCAGGCGCAGGCCGCGCCCCGGGAAGGAACGACAGGTCCTGCGCGGGCGCCGCATCCCCCGGCATGCCGGTGTCCTCGCCGCCGATACGCGGCGCACGGCACACATGCCGCAACAGGTACGTCTCCCCCGCACGCCACCCGTAGGGCGGCACCTGCGTCAGGATCGTGCACCCGGCGCCCGGGTGCACGACGAGACGACCGGGAGCCCGGCGCATGACCTGCGCCTCCGCCATCTCCACGCGTGTCCGCACCGGGTATGGGTCCCAGTCCTCCACGATCCTGTCCCTGGTGCGCAGGACCGTCCTGCCGCACCCGGGGCACCGGCCCGCGGTGATGCCGCTGCCGTGCCGGGTTATCTCCGTGATGAAGCTCATGCGCCCGCCTCACTCACACCACGCTGCACGCTCCGCCAGATCGTCTCCACCTCCGACTCGGGCAGGCCACTGGCACGCCCGCGCTCGCGGAGGTCGGCCTCGATCTGCGGGGCGTTGTCCCGGTGATGGTAGAGCCGGCCGAAAGCCCACTTGTACAGCGTGTCGTTGCGCTGGCCTTCGGGTATCGGGCTCATGTCCGCGCGCCACGCGCCGCCCTTGCCAGCGCCGCTCGTAGCGCGTGCGGCGCGGAACGCTCCCATACCGGCGATACCACCGGCGCTCGCGGCCGCTGGCGCGTCCGTGTACCCGTGCGCGACAAGCCACTGGCAGAGCCGGGGCGTGAGGTCGGGCACGGCCTCACCGTCAGGCGGCACGTCGAGCAGCGTGTACCTGCCGGCGTCCGTCACGCTCCCCGGTCCGATGACGTACCCCTTGCGTTCGGCTCGCATGTCGACTGGGATGCCTTGAGCGTGCACCGCGTCCTTCAAATGCCCCAGCAGAGCGTCTGGGATGCGGTAGTACAAGTGGACGCCGCCGCTAGGCGTGCCCACCAGGTACGTGCGCGGCAGGCGCTCGCCGCCATACGATCCGGTCTCACGCTGGAGCACGGTCCACCCGTCCTCGCCGCCGTCTTTGCCGGTGTCGAGGTCGAGCACGCAGTATCCCGGCGCGGGCACCACCGCATACACACGGGACTCAGGGCGCCTGCTCGTGTCCGCGTTCGGGGATTCCACGAGCGTCTTCCAGTTGACGGCGACCTTGTCCGGGCGTGCCGGCACATAGTCGCACGCGAAGCCGTACGAGTCCGGGGTCGCGTCCGGCGCGGGCACGTCACCACCGTCCGGCAGTGGGACCGGCACGCGCTTGGAAGTCTCCTCAGTCTCCGCCTCCTCGGCAATGCGCTGTTCCTCATGCCACGCCTCGCGATACGGAGCGAACCGCGCCTCGTCAACAACGCCAATGCACCTCACCGTGTGGCCTTCCTCGGAGTCCCAGACGCTTCCGATGCGGGCGAGACCAAGGCGTGCAAGAGTCTCCGCCTGCACACTCCGCTTCGGGGACACAGCATCGAGCAACCCCTTGCTCTTTGCCTTGCCATGGCCGGCGCATACGGCGTCGACGATCTTCTGCTCCTCGTCCGTCAGTTTGAGCGGGTCTGCCAGGCTCACGTCGTGACGCGGCTCGTCGCCACGCATCAGCCACAGGTCACACGACGCCATCAGGAAGCCGAGGCACCCGTGTTCGCGGCGGAAGGCGACCACGTCGCCGAATCCTCCATCACGCTCGGGCCCGCGCATGCGAACGAACGCGTAACGGCGCAGGCTCGCCTGGCTGCCGTCCGTGAGGAAGTCGTTGTTCGTGGCGATCACCAGCGTCGCCGACGGGCTGAAGCTCACCGCGTCCCGCCCGATCAGACGCGCGGTGATCGCACCGCCCGTACTCACCTTCTTGAGCGTTGTCATATCCGCGAGGCCGATGCTGTCCGCGTCATCGTCATACGCCCACAGGCGGCCGATGAGCCGGTGCGCCTCCTGCTGCTTCTCGAAACCACGCCCGCCAGCCAGCGTCGCGGCGTCCACCTGGGCGACGCAATCCGGGAAGCTGTCCGCCAGACTGCCAAGCAGCAGGCTCTTGCCGTCGCCGCCCTGCCCGTGGAGCACATACGTGATGTGCTTCCACTTCTCGAGCATCGGAGTGGCCCACATGCGGGTGAGGTTCTCCGCGCTCGCCTCGTCCGCCGTCAGGCTGGAGAGCATGTCGGCCGCACGGCAGGCAAGCCCATCGTCGTATGCGCAGGGCACGGTGAGAATCCACGCCTGCTCGCTCGCCTCATTCCACCCAGGCTGGCCTTCGCGTATGAGGGTCACGTGCCCCGTCTGCGGGTCGCGAGCGTAGATGCGGTCGGCGAACCGTATGCCGCGGTGCACGCGCAGGAGCGGCCCGTCCTGCGTGCCGTATACGCTCATCTTCGCGGCCTCGGTCTTGATCTGCTCGTCCCACATGGGGTTGGCTTCGCCTTTGCCGGCGTGGTACGCGTCGGCGAGGCTTTCGACCCGCTCCCATCCGAGTTCGGCCATGCGGCCTGTCGGGTCGACGCGCCGCCGGTACAGGTGCGTACCCTGCTCGTCGAGCAGGAGCCAGCCGTTGGCGAAGTCCCACACGGCCTTCGCCTGCCAGAGCGAGCATGCGGGCACTGGCGTGAAGAGGCGCCGGCCCTTCTTGTCGAGGCTTTCCTCGTTGTAGGTTGGCAGGCAGACGTACCGGTTCATGCGGTCGATGAAATCGAATTCCTCCGCGGTGCCCTGGTGGATGTTGTGCAGGGCGCTGGGGAAGTACTTGGGGCCGTCGGGAATGAGCGAGCATTCCCACAGCGCCCATCGTGTTCCGTCCATGATGTCTCCCGATCAGTGGGCGGCCTCACGTTCCTCACGCTTCTTCGCGCGCGCGCGCGTATAGATTAAAAGTAAACAAAAATACACACGCTATATACCGTTTAGGCGTAAGAAGTGTGAGGCCGCCCGTTTTTCGTTGATTTTCCAAGCCTCATGACCTCACGCTTTCGCGTAATGGAAGCGTGAGGGCGTGAGGATTCGGCTTAGAAGTCGGCGGGCCCGTAGGGGTCGGTCTGCTGTCCGCCGGTGAGTCGCTGGATTTCTGCTTCGGGCACGCCGAGCGCGCGGAGCTGGTCGGCCTTCGCCTGCGTGTCATCCTGCGCTGGCTGCGCGGGCTGTGCCGGTGCCGACTGCTGCGCGGGCTGTGTGAAAGCGCTTGCCCCGGCGACGGGGTGCTGGCCGCGCGTCAGCCGGTACTCCCACACCTTCTCACGGAAGCCGCTCTGCGTGGTCTTGGTGCCCTTGAGTGTGACGGTGAGCACGTCGCCTTCGCCGGGTGTGAACCCGGCTTTGCTGACGGCCGCGCCGAACGCCTTGGCCTGGTCTCCCCACTGCTTGATCCACACGCTGCGCAGCCCGTCGTCGTCCGGATCGTCGTGCAGGGTGGTCTGGATAGTGATGACGGTCTTCTGCAGCTGCTTGCCCGTGTACTTGGACACGAGGGGCTCGCCGGTGCCGAACTGGGTGGCCGGAACCTGGCGGCTGCCGGTGATGGTGCCGGTGACCGAGTCGCCAGGCTGGCTGCTGCCGTTGAATGCGGCGCGGGTCTTCTCGCCCTGCTGGGCGAATTCTTCGAACATGATGGTCTCCAATCTGTTAGTTGTTGTTGGTCTGGTATGTGGGTTCGATGCTGTGGATGAGGCGCGTCCACCGGTCGGGCACGTCGATCGCGGGTGTCTTGCGCGTGGGTGGCGTGAACGGCGTCATGGCGGGGGTCTCGTCCTCCCACGTGTTCCACTCGTGGCCGCTCGCGCTGCCTGGCAGGAGTGACGCCCAGGCGAGCGCCATCTCCGTGCCGTCCCTGTCGACGATGGCTTGGAGGATGTCGAGTGTGAGCTGGGCGCGGTTCCACGCCCATTTGGCGGGGGCCGCATCGTACGCCCACTCGTAGCTCCACCAGTCGCCGAGCGTCTTGGCGTCGCGGGGGATGTAGACGAGCGCCTGCCGTTCCGTGGGCGTGCCCTCCTGCTCCAAGGCCCACCCGTAGAGGGCTTGCTGGACGAGGTACTGCTGGCTGGGGCCGTTGGTCTGCGCGTGCTTGAGCGTGTACGCCCCGACGTTCTTCCAGTCCACGGTCGCCCTCTGGTCGGGCATCCATAGGTCGATGCTCCCGCCGACGTGCCACTCGTGCGAGCCGGGGTCGAGGAGGGTGCGGCTGTGGAGCGTGCCGACGCGGACGCGCTTCTCGGCCTCCCATTCGCCCTGCCATTCGTTGTCCCCGTCGGGCCTGTGCCCTCCAAGGTGGTGTTCGAGCCACGCGTGGACGGCGGTGCCCTGGGTTGGCAGCCATGGCATGTCCGCCGGCTGGAGGGGTTCGCGTTGGAGGAGTTTCATGGCGAGCTCGTGCGGGCTGTCGGTGCCGAGTTCGCTGGGTCCGATGGTTTTCTGCAGGGAGCGTGGGTGGTTGGCGATGGCGGTGTCGATGGGTTCGAGGACGGCTTGCAGGACGCTGCTTCCGAGCGGCTTGGGCTTCCAGTCGCACTCTCCGTGTTCGCCCGTCTCAGGGGCCTTCACGGGCTTCTGCGTGGCGTTCCCGTCGCCGCCGTCACCGGCGGTGGCGTTGATGAGGGCGAGGATCGCGTCACTCATGGTCGGCCTCCGTCACGCTGGCGGTGACCCACGGCTGCCCGGTCTTCGTGCACTCGTCTGGCACGCCGCCCGGAATGAGCTTCTGCAGCGTGCCGAGCGGCTTGGGCTTGGCCACGTAGTAGTCCTTGTACATTGATGCTGTCTCCTCTGTAAACGGGTACAGCTGTTCGAACCTCTTGGCGTCGAGTGTGCGGCGCCCAGCGTGGACGTCCACTGTCACGCCCTGGTAGTCGTGTGACTTGGTTGTCTGGAGTTTTGCGAGGCGGCGGCCGATCGTCTGCCGCTCCTCGTCGATGGCCTTGGCCTGCTCCTGGAGGAACAGGAGGCGGCGTGCGAGGCTGCCGGCCTCGTCCGTCTTCGCGGCTTCCGCGGCCGCACTGGTGGTGGGTGTGTCTGTCATTTGTGTTCCTTTCTCTGGTCCTTGTGGGCCTTGTAGTACTCGCGCATGCGCTCCCTGTGCGCCTGGTGACGGCAGGCCTCCGAGCAGTGCCTGCGCCGTCCGGGCGGGAGCGGCTTGCCGCATTCCGCGCACACGCGGGTATCGGTGACCCTGACGTGCTTGCGGCTGGTCCTGCGGGCCGGGTCCTTTCGCTCGTGCGACACACTGGGATCCATGGCGCGGCGTTCGAGCATGGCGATGCGGTGGGCTTCCGCGCGGCACTCCTCGCCGCAGTACAGGCGGTTCCGTGTCGTGGGGAGCTTGATGCCGCACACGCGGCACAGGCCGCCCCCGGTGTCCGGGTGCGCCGCGTGCCACGCGCGTGTGACGCGACGCAGGTACGCGGCCTCGCACCCGCGGCTGCAGTAGCGGCGCGCCAGCCCGTGGAGACGTGCGCCGCATTCCACGCACTCGCCGTCATGCGGCGCGGCGGCGAGGGGCTCCTCGTCGCCGGGCGTGACGGCGAGACCGTCGGCCTCGCGGCCGGCCGCGCCGCCGACGCGCATCATGCGTATCAGGTCGGCCTGCTGGCTGAGCACCTGGTCGATGTCGAGGGGCTGGCTGTCCTCCGGCTGCCAGGTGCGCACGCGCCGGTTCTCCACCGCGAGACGGCGGTCCTCCGAATAGCGGCGCGAACACTCGGGCGAGCCGCAGACGGCCGTGCCGACGGTCTCGCTCAAATGCTTGCCGCAGTACACGCAGTGCTGGCTGGCCATCACATGGCCTCCTCGTCGCCGGCCTCGTCCCCGATGGGCAGGCCGTGGTTGAGGAGGCGGCAGAGGGTTTCGAGGGTCATGATGGCCCACTGGCGTCCAATGCCGTCCATCGTGCTGATGCCGGTGCCGAAGCGCTTCTGCACGAGGATGGGCATCAGGCTGTCATTGTTGCCGGCCTCGATCTCGGCCTCCGCATAGTGGGCGGCGAGGTCGAGGCGCGTGGTGTTCTTCACCTCGATGGTGACGGGCTCGCCCTGCAGGTACACGCCGCCGATGTCGCCGCGGTCCATGCTTCCGTGGAGCGTCTCCCGGTGGATGCCGTTATCGCCCAGGGCCCATGCCATGTAGTCGACGACGGCGGTTTCGAGGCGCGTGCCCTTCTGCTTCTGCCTGCTCATTGCTTGTCCTCCTTCCAGCCGCCGGTGGCGGTGATGACCTTGTCGATGTCTGTGAGCGCACCGACCGTCGCCCTGTATGTCGTGGCGTCTCCCGCGTAGACGGCTCTCCTGAGTCGGCGGGCGAGGGTGCCGACGGTCATCGCGATCGAGTCGTTGACCGTGTCGCCGTCACCGTCCCTGTCGCTCTTCTTGACGGGCGCGGATTCCTTCGCCCGCTCCTTCGCCATGCACCTGGCGACTCGCCCCCTCTTCGACTTGGCGCGGCAGGCGTCGCAGAGCCTGTCCTTGCGCCCGCCTTCGACGCTCACGCCGCAGCGGGGGCACGGGTGCGCGTAGATGTACGGCGCTTCTGTCTTCCCGTCCGGCTCGGGCTTCGTCTCCGGCTTGGGTGCCGGCTTGGGTGCCGGAGTCTCCTCCGCCGCCGCATCGTCCGGCTCCTCGTCGCCTTCCCCGTGCTGCGCCTGCCAGACGCGCACGGCGAGGCGCGCGCGCCGCCCGAACTCGTCCTTGACCGGCACATCCCGGATGAGGCGGGATGCGAGGTCGCGCAGCTCGTCCTCGCTCCACTCGTCGCCTCTGATCGTCACAGTCTTGCTCACTTGTGCACTCCTTCCTCCGTCGCCTTGATGCTGACGGTGTGCGCGGGGCGTTTGATGGCGTCCGCGGCTTCCTCGGTGGTGAACGTCTGCCGTTGCATGTGCCAGCGGCCGAGCCGGTCGCGTGTGAGCCACGTCCAGTGGCCGTCGGCGTCGTGGATCCACAGGTCGCCGCCCGCGTCCATCCAGATGACTCCCTTGGCCCTGATGGTGGTCATCGCGTCTCCTTTCCTCGCTTGGCCTCGTGCCTGGGCTCGGGGGTTTCGAGCGAGTCGGTGCCGATGCCGATGGCCGCGAGCAGTCCCGCGAACACCACGGCGAGGCACAGGACCCACGGCCAGCCGTCGAGGTGGTCGTACCCCCACCACAGGAGCGTGCTGGCCGCGAACACGAGCAGGACGGCCATCAGGCCTTGGAGGAGGCGGAAGGCGACGCTCCCCCGCTGCCGCCGGCAGTCGCCCGGCATGGTGTGCGTGCGCTCCCGCATGTTGGCGGCGATCCACTCCTCGAGGTCGGCCTTGGTATAGCCAACGCGATCGAGGAACTTCCAGTAGCGGGGCCCGTCCTCGTGCGCGCTGCCGCGCCCGTGGGTGCGCCAGTGGCGGAGCGTCTGCCTGGTGACGCCGAGGTATGCGGCGGCCTCGGTTTCGCTGATGAGGTCTTCGAGGCGCGGCTTCTCGTCCTTGCGTGTGCTTGTGCGTGTCATCGCGCTTCCACCTCCTTGGCTCCGTTGCGGGTCGCGTACTCGTACACGAGGTCATCGTTGTTCGGGTGCCTGGCGCACTCGCACCATGACCACGTCCATGTGAGCCTGGCGTACTCGGCGCTGTCCGCGTCGGGCGTGTCGGTGAAGCGTCGGACGAGGCGCGTGAGGCTCGCACGGTCGGGCATCTCGAGTCCGTAGGATGCGCGGAGGACGGCTGCGGCGGTCTCCGCGAGCCAGTCGACGTCCGTGCTGGACTCCGGCGCGAGCTGCCCGCCGCACTGACAGACGGCGTCCTCTAGCTGCCGGCCGCTGACGGTGACGTGCGCGGCCAGCGGCTCGTCCACGCCTGCCTCGTATGCTGGGTTGCTCACGATGATGCGGTACCTGCTGGCGGGGCATCGGAATCCGGCGGGACTGTCCCATGTGCCGACTTCGTCCGGGCGGACGGTGCGCCACGTGTCCAGCGTGCCGGGCACGAGTTCCTCGACGAGCCACCGGCTCTCCCATGCCTTCCAGACGATGGCCGGCGTGACGCCGTCCTCGGCGTCATAGTCGTCCCACTGGCATTCGAGCACGATCCTGCCGGGGTTGACGGCCGTCTTGATGATGACCAGCCAGAGCTCGACGAACGTCACGGCTCGCGTCATTGTGTTAATGTTTGTCTTCTGGGCCATCTTGGGTACCTCCTTGTGGCTCCTCACGCCCCGCAGCTGGATCCTGCGGGGCCTTTTTGTTTTTCTCCGCGTCGATCGCCTGGGCGATGATGCGGGATGGGTCCTCCCCCAGCCGTTCGGCCAGCGTGAGGAATTCGGACAGCTGCATGTCTCCACGCTGATAGCGCGCTCCGACTGCCTGCCGTCCACGTCCGATCGCCTTGCCCTGCTCCCAGAAGGGGACGGACTCGGCGCGTGCGCTTCGTGCAAGAGCGGCGACCGCACGTGCCGCCACTCCGTTAGATTTTTCTAACGTCATGGCTCTAAGTATACGTTAGAATTTTCTAACGTCAAGTTAGCGCGATGCGTCGGCGTGTCGCAACTTTCTAACATGCAAAATAGACCCATGGCAGTCAAAGCAAGAACATGGACAAAAGTCGACTACGACGTCTCCGACATCCTCACGCGATGCAAAGAGGAGAGCGGCCTGTCCTACCGCGACATAGAGGCAAGGACAGGCATCAACTACGTCCGCGTGCGCGACATCTGCCTCGCGCAGCACGGGACGCCGACGCTTGCCGAGTATCTGGCTATCTGTGGCGGGTTCCGCCTTGACCCCGTGGACACTCTTCGCGGCATTCTCGCCGACCTGCCTCTGCCCGACGACGAGGTGTTCGAACTCGCCGCCAACACCGACGAGAACCGCGACATGGAAGCGGAGACGCCGCGCGACTAAAGGCGCGGACACGCCGAACCCATTGCAAAAAGCAAATAAATCCGATAACATACCAAGCGTGAGAAAGCTGGGCGATGTCCAGTTCGTAAAGGCCGCTTATCGGATTCTTCCGAATAAGCGGCCTTTGCGCATCTCATGGAGGACACGGTGTACAAGCCGTTCAAGACGATAGAAGACCAGGTCACGCTGCTCGAATCGCGCGGCGTGGAATGCGGGCGCGGCACCGATGCGACGCTGCTGCGGGAAGGATATTACTCCGTCATCAACGGGTACAAGGACCCGTTCCTGGACGCAGGCGCGACCATCGCCGCCGGCGACGACAGATACATCCCTGGTACACGGTTCGAGGACATCCTCCATCTCTTCGATTTCGACAGGCGGCTCCGCCTGGCCACGTTCGGGGCGCTCACGCTCGCGGAGGCGGCGCTGCGCACCACATGCGCCTACTGCTTCTCAGAGATGCACCAGAACGAGCCGAATGCATACCTCAACCCACGCAACCTCCACCAGCCGCCGAAGGCGCGGAAGGACATCGTCGGCCCCATGATCGGGCAGATGAGGAAGATAATCGACAACGGGGGGAAGGACCCGGAACACGGAGGGAAGGGGTACCTGCACCACTGCCTCGCTGACCATGGCGGGGAGGTGCCGCTGTGGGTCCTCACCAACGACATGACGATCGGGCAGGTCACGAATTTCTATAGGGTCATGGGCAGCGAGGCGAGGGGCGCCGTCGCCCGCCAGTTCGAGTCGCTCTACGCCTCGTCCCACAGGAAAAAGAGGAGGATAACGTCGGGCAAGCTCGACTCGGTGTACAGCAGGGTCAAGAACTTCAGGAACATCTGCGCGCACGACGAACGCCTCTATTGCGCCCGCCCCTTCGGGGACAACAACTCCTTCGCGCAGCTCGCGACAGACCTCGAGCTGCTCCTGACGAAGCAAAGGCACCGGGAGTTCCTCCAACGCGTCGAATCCCTCATGCTCGGATTGGAGAGGGACCTGCCCGGGCACGCCGGCCAGATCTTCTCCGCCATGGGCGTCGTGAGCATCGACCGTCACCAGAAGTACATGGATTCGATCAGGGACAACTGATCGAACGCCACGCCGGAAGGGGTACCTGTTGGGGTTCGATGATCTGGCCGCGTGGGCGGCGCGGCTCGGGGTGCGCGTGGTGGAGCAGCCTTTGCCGTGCGGGTACTGCGGCGTGTGGGATTGGCGGCGCAACCGCGTGATACTTCACAGCGGACTCAACCAGACGCAGCGCCGGTGCACGCTCTGCCACGAGCTATGCCACGCCGAACAGGGTGACACGGCGTGCGGCGGCAGGGGCGAGGCGCGCGCCAAGCGCAGGACCGCGCTCGCGCTCATCAGCGTCGCCGACTACGCGACCGCCGAACGCATATGGGACGGGCAGGCGTGGGGCATGGCGTGCGAGCTGGACGTCACGCTGCAGGTGCTGGACGACTTCCGCCGCATCCTGCACGACACCGTGGCAACTAGGAAATGAGAAAAGCCCCCGCGGCCATCACGGCCACGGGGGCTCCCTACCGGGCGAAGCCCGGCATCATCACGAGACAAGGATAGCAGATGGCGACGATAACGCCATACGAGACACGGCACGGGCGCAGGTGGCGCGTCCGCTACAGGAAGCCCGACGGCGCGCAGACCGACAAGCGCGGATTCACCCGCAAGGTCGACGCGGAACGCTGGGCCGCCGAAAACACCACCGCGATCGCACGCGGCACATACATCGACCCACAATCCGGGCGGCGCACCATAGGCGCCCTGTGGCCCGCGTGGATCGCCGCGAAACAGACACGGTGCAAGCCCAGCTACCTCGAGACGCTGCGCCTCGCATGGCGCGCGCACGTCGAACCACGGTGGGGCGCGGCCCGCCTCGACCAAGTCACCCGGCAGGGAGTGCAGGAATGGGTCGCAGGGCTCGCCGCCAGCCGCTCCCCCAGCGTCACCCTCCGCGCCCACGGCATACTCCACGGCATCCTGACGATGGCCGTCACCGACGGGCTCATCCCCATGGATCCGACGCGCGGCGTTGAACTGCCCAGGCGCACGCATGGAGCGCACAGGTACCTCACGCCCGCCCAGCTGCTCGCCCTCGCGGACGCGAGCGGCTGGCGGCGCGGCATCGTCCTCACGCTGGGACTCACCGGCCTAAGATGGGGCGAGCTCGTCGCACTCGACGTGCGCGACGCGGACCTCAAACGCCGGCGGCTGGACGTGCGGCGCAGCATGACCGAGACCGGCGCGGGGCTGGTCGAGTCCGCGCCGAAGACATGGGAGCGTCGCACCGTCGCCTACCCGCCGATCCTCGACCCCGTGATGGCCGAGGCGACAGATGGCCGCGGGCCGGGCGAGCCGCTGTTCGAGGACCCGCGCGGCGGGCGGCTGAGGCGCACGCACGGGCCGTGCACGCCGTCCAGCTGGTTCTACTGGGCGAAGAAACGCGCGGGCGCGGGCGTGGACCCGGGCCTCACGGTGCACGACCTGCGCCACACGGCGGCGAGCATCATGGTCGCGAGCGGCGCGAACGTCAAGGCCGTCCAACGGCAGCTGGGACACGCGAGCGCAAGCATGACGCTGGACGTGTACGCCGACTTGTTCGACGATGACCTTGACCGGCTGATGGGCGGCGTGCAGACTCTCGTCGCTTCGGCGGATTGTGGGCAGAATGTGGGCAAACCCGTGGAGCCGGGCGTGTGAATCCCAGCGTTTGCAACGGTTTCGCGTGCCGGTGGCCGGGGGTTCAATTCCCCGCGGCTCCACTCTTTCCAAGGCCTCGCACCCGCAAGGGTCGCGAGGCCTTTTGCATTGCGATTGCTTGGGTTTCGGGGGTATGTGCGAGATGCCGGCGAGATGCCGATGATGTGCGCCGGAAAGCGTTCCGGAAGTGTTCGAGAAATTATCTGCCGGTTTGTGGGGTCCCGGAGACGAAAGCCGCGACGCAGTTCTAACGATTTCAAGACCTCTCTACTCGGCACACCCCCGAAAACGACCCCACAAACCCCGAAATACACCCCGCCCGGACGTATCGAACACTCAGGAATGCGAATTTGCACATCCAGATCCGAGCCAGGAAACAAAACCAGGAATGAAAAACTCCCGCACGCGGCAGGGCCGCATAACAGAAAGCCGCCCGAAGGCGGCTCTAAGAAACTCAAAAACAGGGCGCGGCTACTCGTCAGAGCCGGGTATCTCATCCTCCGGCACGCCGGCGCGGCGCAGAAGCTCACGGCAGGCAAGCTGAGCATCCCAGTCCATCTCGTCCTCGCCCTCCTCAAGAAGCCGGTCGAGAACGAGTCTGACGGCATCCGGAGAACTCGGAACAGCACCGCTGACCTGCACGAGATACTTGACGAGGATGCCAAGGGCCAGCGAGGTATTGGCATTCATGTCCACGCTCTGGACTTCCCTCTTCACATCAGACAGCCCATAACGGTCGAGATCGGGAAGAAGCAGATTCATGGCCTCCCGGTATGTCTTCACTTCCATGCTGCGCCGCCTTCCGACCTTCCTGCCCCGCCGACACGCCGCTCCCGCAGGCAGAACCGACGGCCGGCAGGTGTTCGATACGCCCGAAGAGGCGTATTCCCCGGTTTGTGGGGTCGTTTTCGAGGGTCCGGCGAGTAGAGAGGCCGCGAAACCGTTGAAACTGCGTCGCCACCTCAGCCTTGGGGACCCCACAAACCGGCAGATAATTTCTCGAACACCCTCGGGCGATCACTCGTCCTTGTTGTCCTTCTCCTCGTCCTTGTCCTTCGCCGCACGAGTCTTCTTGGACCCCAGCGCGGTGATGATGCGGATCGCCTCGCCCGCGTCATTCGTATGCACGGCATGCAGCAGGATGCCGTTGATGCCGGCCGTGTTACCCGTGTTCGGCAGCACCGCCTCCATCGCCTTGCCCATGCCGTCGAGCAGCTCGGCCGTGCGGTCGGTCCACCGCTCCCCCGCCTTATAGCGCTTGACGAGCTCGTCCCACCCCTTGGTCTTCATCACCGCCGCGGCGGCCGCGTGCACGGGCTGCGCCACCTTGTACGTAATATGCTCCGGCTCGGCGCGGCCCCAGCGCAGCGCGTCCTCGTTCTTGACCGGCGCGCAGCTGGCGTCCACGTAGGTCACCTTAGGCTCGTTGTCGTTCTCGACCACCTTGGTCGGCAGCGTCCCCTTGAGAATGAGGTCGTCGACCACATCCTCGCCCACGCCCCACGCCGCGGCGGCCATGGAGGGGTACACCCATTTCTTGTCCTTGCGCCCCTCCTGGGCCGCGGTCTCCTCGACCTTCTTGACGAAGGCATTGATCTCCGACTGGGTCATGGCCTGTGCCGCCATATTTCCTTCTTTCTGCTGTTGGTGCTCTGGGTGTTGCTGCAATAGGTATTGGTGCAGGGGTTATTGGTGCCAGGGTCCGGAGGCGCCGCGTTCGGCGCGCGCCTGGCGAGCGCCGGCAATGCGGCCGCGCCGTCAGCGCGACGATGGTTTCGACGGTCGCACCGCCGGTGCGGCGTCGAGGGGGCCTCCCCATGCGACGCCGACCATCTGGTAGCCGTCCTTCATGCCGTCGCCGTCGGCGAAACCGAATTTCCGCGCGACGGCCATCATCTCCTCGAGGTCCGGGGAGCCGGATTCGACGGCGAGGTCGCGGCTGTCGGTCCATTCGCAGGGGGCGCCCTGCGACTCGCCCCAGCCCATGGCGTATTTGCCGTCCGACGTGCGGCGGACCACGTAGATGGTGGAGGCGGAGCCGAGATCGGAGAAATCCACGAGCGGGTCATCGTCGGACCACTCGACGGCGGCGATTTCGTATCCGTCGTCGGGAACCGGAAGATCCGCGGCGGCACCGGCACCATCCGCGGCGTCGCCTGAGGCGGCACCGTTCTCTTCGCGATGCGCGAAACCATACGACACGGCGGCGTTCAGGGCGTCGGCGAAGGTGGGGAAAGTGGTGGCGACGGAGCCATCGTCGGACCACGTCCAGTCGTGGTCACGCGGGTCGAGACCGTAGTCCACGAAGAACAGGCCGTCCTTCGTGCGCCTGATGGCGTAATCGACCCCGCCGTTGTCGCTCGTACGCATGTGGCTTCTGGCTCCTTCCGCGCCTTGGCAAGAATTCGCCCCCATTGTACCGAATCCGGGCGGGTTGCGTGGCGGAATGCGGATTTTGCGCGAAGGGCGCAAAGGCGGCCGGCAGAAACCAGCCGCCCCGCGCTCCGTCACGCGCGCCCCGTCACCAGCACCCGCATCACGCGCGCCCCGTGGCCGCGGCGGGCCGCCTGGCACGACGCGCCTTGCGCGGCCTCGTGCGCTTCTTGAGCAGCGACAGGTCGAACACGTCGTCGCATGCGGAGGCAACCTCGGCCGAATGGGTAACGATGATCACCGTCCTGCCGTCGTCCTCCGCGAGCGCCCGGAAGATATCCACGATGATGACGGTGGACTCCGGGTCCAGGTTTCCGGTCGGCTCATCCGCGATGATGACGGACGGACTGTACGAGAGCACCCTGGCGATGGCGACGCGCTGCTGTTCGCCGCCCGATAGCTGCCCGATGCGCCGGTCGATGTAATCGTCGGGAAGGTCCACCTCGTCGAGCACACGCAGCACCGTCTCGCGCGCCTCCTTCCTGCCGCGCCACGCGCCGGCGAGCTTCATGCTCATGGCGATGTTCTCGCTGACGGTCATGCTCGGCATGAGGTTGAACGATTGGAAGATGACGCCGATCTCGCTGGCGCGGTAGGCGTAGCGGTCCATCTTCGACAGGTCGCGTCCCTTGTACAGAACCGTTCCCGACGTGGGGACGGCGAGGCCCGACAGCAGCGAGAGCATGGTGGTCTTGCCGGTGCCGCTGGGGCCGATGACCGCGTGCATGCGGTTCGGCGCGAACGCATGGTTCACGTGGTCGAGCACAAGCGGCAGGCCCGGGCGGTAGCGGTACGAGACGTCGCGCAGTTCGAGGATGGGGCGTGTGTCGGGTGTGGTTTCGGTGGATTCTGTGGTTGTCATGTCGGTCTCCTCATCGGTGGTGGTGTGCACTCCGGTGCGTGCGTCGTTCTGCGTGGCGGCGGGCGCCGCGCCTCCGGGCCGCGAATCGTTGCGTGTCTGTTCCGTGCGCGTCATGTCAGCTCCTGTCCGCGAGAATCTGGAGCGGCTCGTACCTGAGCACCCAGATGACGCCGACGAAGCCGGACAGCAGCGCGAGCACGAGGATCGCGAGCGCCGCGAGGCCGACGGTCGCCAGGTTGACGCTGGCGTTGACGGTGCTCACGTAGCTGGTCATGCGCCCCATGGGGCCGTTGCCGCCGGGTTGTTGCGGGGCGGCGCCCGAGTCGGGGGCGGAGGCGTCGGTCGAGGCCGTGGCATCGGACGACGCAGCGGAATCGGACGATGCGTTCGCCTCGCCGCTGGCGCCGGCACTGGCGGAGGATGCACCGCCCGGCGAGGCGCCGCCCTTGAGCTCCCTGCCGAAGTTCTGCACCTGCTGGGTGGATTCGGCCTGCGCGGAGCTCACCTCGCTTTCGAGCAGCTTGTTCGAGACGGGGACGCTGGCCACGGCGCCGATGCAGGTGCCGAGCACGAGGCCGATGACGGCCACGATGACGGTCTCGACCACCATCTGCGCGGCCACGGTGCGCTTATGCATGCCCATGGCGGTCATGACGCCCATCTCGTAGGTGCGCGTCCTGATGGAGAACAGCGTCATGGCGATGAGCATGACGGCGCCGAGCGCAAGCACGACGACGAGCAGCGTCTTGGCGAATTTCGACAGGTTGAGAAGCGGTTCGATGGAGCTCTCGTAGTTCTCCACGTCGCTCGACTGCACCTGGTAGGAGTCGCTCAGGCCCGCGTCTGAGCAGGCCTGCACGAAGGCGTCGTAATCGGCGCCCGACCCGAGCACGTAGGTGTAGGAGATGGTGGTGTCGGAGGATGTGTCGGCGTCGAGTCCGAGCGAGGCCAGCGTGGCCATGCTCACGATGATGCGGTCGGAGGAGGAGCCGCCCATGCCGCCCGCCCCGCCGGGGCCGGCGGATCCGGAGTCGCCGCCGGTGCTCGTGTATGTTCCGACGATGGTGAAGGCGATCTGGTTGCCGCTGGAATCGGCGGCGACGAAGGTATCGCCGACCGACAGGCCGTTGAGTTCGGCGAATTCGTCGGTCACCATCGCATCATGGGTGGATGTGTCGCCGTCGGAGTCATCGGAATCGGTGACGGTGCCGGAGGTTCCGGTCACGACGGCCTGACCGTCGGAGACGGTGATACCGAGGTTGCTCAGCGCCTCGTCGCTGGACAGGCCGACGAGCGTGAAGTCGGAGGAGCTGGCCATGCCGCCGGCCCCGCCGCCCATGTCGCCCATGTCGCCGCCCTGCCCGCCGGGCTGCCCGGCCGCAGCGGAGTCGCCGGAGGTGGAATCCGTGGATGAGGAGTCGCCTGAGCTGCCGGAGCCGGAGCTACTGGAGCTCGACGACACGGGCTCCGCCTGCCCGTCTACGGCCGTCAGGCCCGCCGTTTCGGAGTAATACGTGCTTTTGAGCAGGCTTCCCGCCGCGGAGGCGTATGTCTCGTAGTCCGACAGCGACAGCTTCATGTCGTCCATGGCTTCGCGCGCCGCATCCCGCGCGGACGAGGAATCCGTCGTATCCGTGCCCGTGCCGCCCGCGTCCTTGATGACCTGGCTGCGGTTCATGCTGATGGTGGCGGTGACGGTCTGGTTCGCCAGCCCCGTCGTCTTCGCGCTGTTCGCCGCCTGCATGATGGCGAGGCTGACGACGACGGCGGCCGTGATGATGGTGAACACGACGATGAGGAGGATGGAGTAGCCCTTCCTGCGTCGTGTCGATCGCCAGGCGTTGTCGAATATCATGATGTGTCCTTGCTCCAGGCCCCGTGCAGGCGCCGGCAGCCGTGCCGGCCTCTCTTTCCTATCGATGGGCCCGGCCCTGGTGAAGGCCCATGTAGGGGCATTGTGCGACGGCAAGCGTGGCGAATCATCCGTGCGGACTGTAGGGAGGCGCAAGGTTGGCTGGGAATTTCCTCCACGATGGCGACACGGGGCGCCGCGGCTGCGACACGGGGAGACACGGGCGGGCGAGGCACCATTGGCGAACGGTGCCCACGGGGCGGCCCGAGCAGGTGCGCCATGTCTGTCGAATCCCCTACCATGTCTGTGTCTGGGGCCGGACTTCGCCTGTGGCGGACGGTCCGTGGCAGACGGTTCCAAGGGGAGCGGGAGCAACACACGATGAAGAAGCCGAACGGCACCAAGGCGACGCAGAATGCAGGCATGCGGCGAAACGCCGCGCCCCAGTGGGGCTCGCCGGAATTCCGCGCCTCCTACGTCTCCCCGGTCGTTCCCGGTGACGGCACAGACGCCGCCACCATGGCCTCGGCGGCCGCCCCATCGCAAGCGGCCGCCCCGTCTTCCGCCGCCCCGTCTTCCGCGACACCATCGCAAGCGACCCCGTTGTCCGTCAACCCGGTGCCCCGCGTCATTGGCATCATCGCCATCGTCTGCATCGCCGTCGCGGCCTGCGTGGTCGGCACGGCGCGCCGCATCCCGCCGCGCGACTACCTTGCCGCGGCCCAGGGGTTCGAAAGCCTGCAAGGCAGCATCGATGACGTCACCGCAGCGTATTCGCAGGTCGGCGTCGACATCATCTCCTCCCCCGGCTCCGTCACCGCCGACACGACGTCGGGCGTGACGGCCAAGCTCGACGAGCTGTCTTCCGGAACGGCGGGACACGCCGACGACAACCTGCTCTCGCGCGACGCGGAGGCGAAGTCGCGATTCGACGCCCTGAGGCAGTCCACGGATTCCTTCACGCAGCAGGTCTCCGGCTACATGGCATTCGCGCCGCAGCTGGCCGCGGCCGCTTCGGCGTGCTCCGGGAACGGGGTGCAGCTGACGACGGGCGACAATGTGCGGTTCCTCGCCGACTACGCCTCGTACCTCGATGCGTGCTCCGCTGCCGTCGGCGCGCTGGACGAGGCCACGGACCAACAGGATGCGTCGGCGTGGATCGACTCCGCGAACTCCTTCGTCTCGCAGCAGAAAGAGACGCTTGCGACGCTCCAGGGCATGGGCAGCACATCGACGATGACGGCGCAGCAGACCACGCGCTACCTCGACGGCCTCGGCACCCTGGCGGGGCGCACCGCCCCCGGCGTGTCGGATACCGTCACGGCCATCAACACAACCATCGCGGCCGCGGATCCCTCGACGGCGCTGCACGAGCTGGAATCGTATCTGTACGGGAAATCCGCCAGCGACCCCACGGGAACGGCCGGCGCCACCACAGGCAGCGGCACCACAGGCACGGAGGCACAGCAATGAGCGACAGCCAGATGACGAATACCACGGACGCGGCACAGAACAACGCCCCGACCGACACGCCGGAGACACGCCGCGACACGCCGCAGAACGGTGCGCCCGGAACCCCCGCCCCGTCAGCCGCCCCATCCCCTGACAAGCCGCTCGCATGGCTGGACGGCGAAGGCCTGCATTTCGATGACGCGAAAACCCTCGCCGCCGTCCGGCGCAAGCCGGTGTCGGCCACGATGATCTCCGGCCTCGTCGACCGCTGTCCCGCCCAGTACCTGTTCTCCGATAAGCTCAAGGACCTCGTCATACCCGTCACGCCGCAGGATGCGCGTATTCGCGGCATCGTGTTCCATCGCGCGTGCGAACTGTACTACGCACGCCCCGATGCCCGCCGCGGCGCACCCATCGACCCGGAGGCCTTCGAGGAGTGCAAGACGAAGGCGCTCGAGGAACACCCGGAGGTCAGGGACGACCCCGAGGCGAGCGCGTGGCTCGAGGCGGCGTCCCGCCGCTTCTGCGCCATGGGCCCCGAGGCCACGGACGTGACCGTCGCAGGCTACCGCGATGACAGGGGCCGGCAGTCCCCCGCCCTCGAGATGAAGGTGACGGGGCGGCTGGATGGCGTGGGGCGCCGCGTCTTCGGCGCCATCGACCGCCTCATCACGCCGAATCCCGACAATCCGCGCAACGTGGTGATCGACGATTACAAGACGGGCGGCAAGGCCTGCGTGTACTCGGACCGCATGCGCTTCCCCGACTTCTCCTACCAGCGCCAGCAGACGCTGTACTCGATGCTTCTCGAAGGCGATACGCGCACGTTCTCGGACGGCTGGCATCTGCTGGGTGGCCGCCTCATCTACCCGATGGCCGAATACGTGACGCTTCACGATGACAACGCCGGCACCGACGTGAAGGTGTCGGTGCAGGGCCAGGGCGCGATCATCAGGCTCGACGTGCGCAACCCCGAATACCGCCGGCGCACGCTGGACGACGCGGCGAAGGCATCGGACGCGCTCGACCGGGAGAGCGAGACGAATCTGTTCGAATACCGGCCCTCGGTGCTGTGCGCATGGTGCCCGCTGGCGAAGATCTGCCCCGCGGCGCGCATCGGATCGAAGGAGAACGCACAGAAGGCCTTCGCCGACCAGCCGGATGCGCAGACGCTCGCCCCCGCCATCGTCCGCGCCTGAGAACGGGGCGAGCCCAAAGCGGGACGCGTGGCACGGGGCGCCCGTCAGCGCCCCGCAACGGCTCCTTCCGCCTCTTTCGAAATCCGCGCCCGCGCAACCGCCTATCGCAACCGCCTGTCCGATGAGGCTATTTGATGATCGGCGAATCGGCGCTCGACACGTTGATGTTCGTGATCGACGCGTAGCTCGCATCCCCCGCGTCCTTGAGCGCAAGGATCTTCTCGACGACGGAGACCTTGAAGTCGATGTCCTCGCTGTCTCCCCACAGTACGGTCACGCCGTCGTCGATCGTGGACGTGACGGAGTCGCGGGTGGCGGCGGTTGTGGAGGTGACGCGCGGCGACAGCGTGTCGGTGAAGCCGCCCATGACCTTGATGGCCTCGGCGATGGCGGCGTCGTTCGTCGCGGCGTCCGCCGATGAGACGTCGATGCGCGGGATGCCGTTGTAGGCGCCGGGGGCGGACTGCGTCTGGAGGCGCTCGCCGTCCGCCGTGACGGGCACGAGCGTGTCATCCGACGTGACATGGAGCACGGCGGCGGGCTCGGCGCTTGTCAGGCTCACGGTCAGGCCGTGCGGAAAAGTGCGGCGCACGGTGACGTCGCTGACGCCGACGAGGTCGTCGAGCTCGGCTCGGATTTTCTCCGAATGCACGAGGAACAGCGAGGAGCCGGAATCCGTGGAGATGATGCGGCTGACGGCGTCCTGATCCACCCACTGGTTGAGGCCGGAGAGCTGCGTCTGCGCCGGATCGTAACGGAACACGGGCGAGAAGAACAGCACCCAGCCGCCGGTGACCACGAGAACCGCCACGAGCATAAGAACCGCCACGCGGCGCGTGATGCGGTGCGCCATGGCCATGGTGCGCTCTTTGCGGCGCTGCGGGTAGCTGACGACCTTGGGGCGCAGGAGCATGCCGCCCGCTCCCCCGTCGCCGGGCGCGTCGAGACGCTCGGGCACGGAGGCGTCGGGGTCGAGCGAACGGGCATCCACGAAGCCCTGGTGCGAACGTGAGGAAACGAGAATATCGTCGGGAAGCATGCCACGGGGCGCGTCCGCGCCCCCGCCGGCAGCTTCAGCGGCAGCCTCGCCCTTTCCGCTTCCGGAAGCGTCCTGCGACACGCCCGACACGCCGCGGAAATCCGCGGACGGGGCGGACGACGGAGCCGAGCCAGGCGTGTCCGACACGCCGGGCGCATCGGACACGCCGGACCTGACCGAATCCAACGCCCCGGAGGACGAGATGCTGCGCGGCCGGCGCGCCGCACCGTTGCGCGGCGTGTCGCCGGAGGCGCCCGACGAGACGATGCGCCGGCTCATGCCGCCCCGTTCGCCCCGCTGCCGGCCCGACCGGCGTCGGACGCGCCATCGGAGGCGCCCGGGAAGCGCTGGCGCAGCGTGTCGAGGATCTCGGTACCCACGCCCGTGATGCTGCCGGCGCCGACGGTAAAGAGCACGTCGCCGGGCTCGGCATCGTTCGCCAGATCGACGGCGGCCTCGTGCATGTCGGGCACGACGCGCAGCCAGTCGCCGCCGATGCCCTGCTGGGTGGCGGCGTCCACGATGGTATCGGCCGAGACGTCGGGCCAGTCGGCGTGCTTCTCGCGGGCCGGGAACACGTCGGTCACGATGACGTCGTCCGCCTTATGCAGGGCGGCGGCGAAATCGTCGGCGAAGAACTTCGTGCGCGAATACAGATGCGGCTGGAATACGACGCGCAGCGTGGCGCCCGGGTAGCGGCGGCGCGCGGCGTCGAGCAGCGCGGCGATCTCGGTGGGATGGTGCGCATAGTCGTCGATCAGCGTGATGCCGTTGACGATGCCCTTGGTCTCGAAACGGCGGGCGGCGCCGTAGAACTCGCGGATGCCGCGCACGGCGTCGGCGGGGCGCATGCCCAGCAGCAGGCACACGATGATGGCGGCGGCGGCGTTCCTGGCGTTATGGATGCCGGGGATGCGCAGCTCGACGGGAATCGTGAAGGTCGGCGCGCCGTTCATCTCGTAGTTGGGAAGCAGCGCGGCGGGGAACGTGAGCACGAAATGCTCCGGGAACGGCTGCTGGCGGTCGTCGGTGACGGATTCCTGCCCGATATGCACGATATTCACGCCCTCGAGCCCTTCCAGCGCCTGCGGATCCTGCGTCGTATACGCCACGGCGCGGCGACGCGCGGCATCGTCCAGAGACCGGAGCGTCTCCAGGGCGCCCGCGTCGTCGGCGCACGCCACCACATGCCCGTAGGCGTGGCCGGCGTACTCCTGGAAGGCGCGCTGCACCGCCTCGGCGGACTTGTAGTGGTCGAGGTGGTCGGCTTCGACGTTCGTGATGACGGCGATATACGGATGGTATTTCTCGAAGCTGCCGTCGGATTCGTCGGCCTCGGCCACCATCACGTCGCCGTGGCCGGCGTGCCCGCCGTCGATGATGCCGCGCTTGGTGCGCACGCTGCCGCCGATGGCATACGACGGGTCCACGAGGTTGCCCGATCCGGCGCTTTCGAGAATCTGCGCGATCATGGCGCTTGTGGTGGTCTTGCCGTGGGCGCCGGCGACGGTGACGGAGCGGTGCTCCGCGAGCAGCAGGGCGAGGATGTCGCTGCGGTGCAGGAGGTACTTGCCTTCCTTGACGGCTGCCTGGATCTCGGGGTTGTCGGGCTTGATGGCGCTCGACCAGACGACGGTCTTGGCCTGGTGGACGTTGGATTCCTTCTGGCCGTAGAAGATATGCGCGCCCAGTTCCTTGAGATGCTCGGTTTTGGCGGATTGGATGCGGTCGGAACCGGAGACATCGACGCCGCGTTCGAGCATCATCTCCGCAAGAACGCTCATTCCGGCGCCTCCGATGCCGATGAAATGAGTCCTTCCCAGATCTTCCAGGCGAGCATCCGCGTACGTAATCGGTTGACTTGTGGGGTCGAGCGTCACGGATACCAGATCGTCCGTCATCGCAATCCTCGCTTCCCTTCGTTGGGCTTCTAACCCACACTTTAGTCTGTCCATGTCAGATGCGTGTTTCGCATCGTCTGCGTCATCGGGCGGCGCAAGCTCACCCAAGCCTAGCCGCGGCGCGCGACGCGCGCATCCGCGATGTCGAGCACATGCCGCGCCATCGTCTGCGCGGCGTCGCGGATGCCGTACGACCACGCCGCGTCGCCCATCGCGCGCAGAGCATGCCTGTCATGCACAAGCGCCGGCACGTTGGCGCGCACCCAGTCCGCGGTGAAATCCACATCGTCGACGAGCAACCCGCCGCCGGCATCCACCACGGGGCGCGCGTTGAAGCGCTGCTCGCCGTTTCCGATCGGAAGCGGCACGTATACGGCGGGCACGCCGAGCGCCGTGATCTCGGCCACGGTGCCCGCGCCGGAGCGGCAGATGACGAGGTCGGCGGCCGCGAAGGCGAGGTCCATGCGCTCCCAGTACTCGACGGCATGGTAGCGTTCGTCGGACGTGCTGCCCAGCCCCGTGATGTTGCCGGGGCCGGCGGAGGCATCGACCGCGGCGCGCACGTCGGCGATCTTGCCCTTGCCTGTCAGATGCACCACCTGTGCGAATTCGAGCAGCGTCTTCGAGGCGCCGGAGACGGCGGCGTTGAGGCTCTGCGCGCCGAGCGAGCCGCCGGTGACGAGCACGACGGGAAGCAGCGGGTCGAGGCCGAGGCGGATCTTGGCGCTGGTATGCGCCGTGTCGCGGTTCTTCTCGAGGCTGGCCGCCATGGCGGCGATGGGGGCGCGCAACGGCAGGCCGACGCGCTCGATCGGCGCCTTCGACGAAAGCCCCGTCCCCTCGTAGACGGTGCCGATGTAGGTGGCCCAGCGGGCTCCGAGCTTGTTGGCCATGCCGGCGCGCGCGTTCTGCTCGTGGATCACGACGGGCAGGCCCGCCTTGTGGGCGGCGTAGTAGGCCGGCGCGGCCGCGTATCCGCCGACGCCGACGACGACGTCCGCCCCGCGTTGCGCGAGGATGCCGCGCACCTTAGCCGTTTCGCGCCTCCACAGGCCCGGGAAACGGAACATGTAGCCGTTGGGCTTGCGCGGGAAGGGCACCTTGTCGATGGTGTCCATCTCGAAGCCGGCGGCGGGCACAAGGTCGGCCTCGAGGCCGACGGCGGTGCCGATGATGGAGATGCGGGCCTCGGGGCGCATGTCTCGGATGGCGGATGCGATGGACAGCATGGGGTTGACGTGCCCCGCGGTTCCGCCTCCTGCGAGGACGATGCCCGGTGCGGTGCTGGTTCCTGTCATTTCTTCCCTCTCCCCCGCGCTCGGTGCGCGGCGTATGCGGCGTATGCCTTCTGATGCTTGTGGTGGTTCTTGTTGGACGATGGACGGCGCGTCGGCGTTTCGGTTGCCCGGGGCGGGCGGTGGGCCCGGCCCCTAGCCGCGGCGGGTGGCGGCGCGCACGGCGGGTATTCGCCGCGCCTCGTATATGACGACGCCGCTGGCTGCGAGGCAGGATATCAGCGAGCTTCCGCCCGACGACAGGAACGGCAGCGGCAGGCCCGTGACCGGGAACACGCCGAGCACGACGGCGATGTTGATCAGGGCCTGCGGGATGAACCAGAACATGACGCACAGGATGGTCATGCTGCCGATGAAATGCGGGTGGTTGAGCGCGAGCACGAACAGGCACCAGGCGATGAGCATGAACAGCACAATCACCGACAGGGCGCCGATGAAGCCGACCTCCTCGCCGATGATGGCGAAGATGAAATCGCTTTCCGCCTCGGGCAGGTAGTTCCATTTCTCGTGCGAGTTGCCGATTCCCACGCCTGTCACGCCTCCGGAGCTCAGTGCGTAGATGCCGTGGATGACCTGGTAGCACAGGCCCTGCGAATCCTCGGCGTTGCAGCCGTTGACCACCACGAGGATACGATTGAGGCGGCTGGAATTGGCCATGACACCGATTGCGAGGACCCCGGCACCACCTCCGAAAAGCCAGTACAGGGCCTTGCGCGGGATGCCGGCCGCGATAAGCGCGCACAGGCAGATGATGAGCACGATCATGGCGGTTCCCATGTCCCTGCCGAGGAACACGAGGCCAAGCGCCGCTGCGCTGAAAACCAGGGGCACGGCCCAGTTGACCTTGATCTCCGGATCGCGCGAGCGCACCGCGTTGTACAGAAGCACGGGCAGCATGACGCACACGCCGACCTTCAGCGACTCGGCCGGCTGGAACTGCAGGGGGCCCAGGCGGATCCAGCCCCTGTTGCCGTTGTATTCCACACCGATGACGCCCGTCAGCGCCTGGAGGATGGCGGAGCCAAGAACGACGGCGGCGCAGCACACGAGATGGATGGTCTCGTTGGGTATGGCGAAAAGCAGGGCCGCGACGAAGCCGAGGGCCGCGAACGACAGCTGGCTGATCGCCGCCTTGATCGGCGAGACGCCCTGGCTGACGAGTTCGACGCTCGAGCTCGAGTAGACCATGATGACGCCGAAGAGCGTCAGCGCCACGACGGCGGCTATAAAGCCGTTGTAGCAGTACACGGGGTTGAGGAAGAAGCGCCATCCGCGGTAGCTCGCCGTGGAGACGGGCTGGAAGTCGTCATCGTCGCCGCGGTCGAGGCAGTGGCGGAACTGATGGAGGCAGCGCTGGGGCCAGGGCACGCTGGCAGGCAGCGGCTCGGGGCCGCCACGCAGCGTCGTCCCGTACAAGGAGGTGGCGGTGCCGTCGGCGGCGCTGCCGGTCGAGGCGGCGCGATCGGCGGAGGCTCCGCGGCGCATGTCGGCCAGCGAGCCGGGGCCGGGCGCGTCGCCCGCTCCGTTCCGGGAGTCCTCGCCCTGGCCGCCCTGAAGAAGCCCCAGGCTGCGGAAGGTACGGCGGAGCCACGATTCGCGCGGCGCGGCGGCGTCCTGGTGCGAGGAGGCGCCGGATGCCGCGCGGGATGCCGACGGACGGGATGCGGCTGACGAACGCGATTGCGAAGAACGCGATGCCGACGCACGGTGCGACGACGCGCCGGAAGTCCGCGGCGTGTCGCGACGCCCCGCTCGATTCCGGGATGTGTCATCACGAACCGCGTCATCCCGTGACGCGCCGCGGGCGGCGAGGTATTCCTCGGAGCCGAACTGGGGCGCCGAGGTGCGCGGACGGGAGCCGTCCGCGCCGGAGGAACGGCGGTCACGCGCCATGCGCAGCCACCCAATCCTTCGCGGCGGAGGCGAACTTATCGCCGCGGTCCGCATACGAGACGAACTGGTCCATGGAGGCGCAGGCGGGGGCCATCAGCACCACGTCGCCGGCCTGGGCAAGGGCGCCGGCCGCCTCGACGGCGCGCGCCATGACGGTGTCGCGCGGCTCGGGGTCGATGACGGTGACGGGGATGTCGGGGGCGCTGGCGGCGAACGCGTCGGTCATAGGCGTCGTGTCGGCGCCGATGATGACGGCGGCCTTGATCGTATGCGCCTGGTCGCGCACGAGGTCTTCGAAGCGCGCACCCTTGGCCAGACCGCCGGCGATCCACACGACGGACTTGTCGGGGTAGCTCGACAGCGATGCCTTCGCGGCATGCGCGTTCGTGGCCTTGGAATCGTCAACGAAGCGGATCGTGCCGTCGGCGCGGTGGGCCGTGGCGATGAGCTGGATGCGGTGGCCGCCGGGGGCGAATTCCTTCAGCGCCTGCACGGCGGTGAAGGAATTCACGCCCATGCCGCGCGCCAGGGCGTATGCGCACAGCGCGTCGGCGAGCAGATGCGGGTACACGGTGCCGTCGGGCTCGGTCAGGTGGCGGAATTCGCTGACGCGCACGAGATTCTCATGCGCCTGTTCGCTGCGCAGGGCGGAGCGGTCGCACACCCAGCCGTCGCGGATGCCGATCTGGCCTTCCGCCGGCTCGCCGAGCGTGAAGCCGATCCGCACGCAGCCGTCGGCGGGACTCGCCTCATGCGCGAGGCGTGTCACGTTCTCATCATCGGCGTTGTACACGAGGACGCGCTTGACGCCGCGGTAGACCTTCGCCTTGTCATGCGCGTAGTTGGCGAACCCACCGTGCCAGTCGAGGTGGTCGTCGGCGAGGTTCGTGATGGCGGCGCAGTCGAGTTCGAGCGAATCGGTGAAATGCATCTGGAAGGAGCTCAGCTCCACGGCGAGCGCATCGTTGGACGCGTCGACGGCGGCGCGGGAGACGGGCACGCCGATGTTGCCGACGGCGGGTGCCTTGAGGCGGGCGGCGGTGAGAATGGCGGACACCATCTCGGTGGTGCTCGTCTTGCCGTTGGTGCCGGTGATGCCGATCCACGGGGCCGGGCGGCCGGTCTTCTGGTTGTCGGCGCGCAGGAGCCACGCAAGCTCCACTTCGGAGATGACGGGGATGCCCTTCTCCTGCGCCGTCACGATGAAGGGGCTGGTGGGACGGAACACCGGGGAGGAGACGACGAGGCCGATCGCATCCCACGGCACGGCGTCGAAGGAGGCGTACGTGGCCTCGGGCTTCCTCTCGTCCACCGTGACGACGCGGTGCCCCGCGGCCTCGAGGACGTCACGGGCGGAGACGCCCGAGACCCCCAGGCCCGCCACGAGGGTGGCCAGACCCTGGGCATCCATATTTGCGAAATCAACCGTGTTCATTGTTCTTCCTTGTTCCCGGTCCGTCGGGCGTTCCGCCGGATCCGCGCCGTTATGCGTGTGTGCGGGACGTGGCGGTGGCGGCGCGGCCGCCGTCCCGTTCGCGGCCGCGCCCATGTGCTGTGACGCTGTGGCTTCGTGCAGTGGCTTCCGACGCCCGTCAGAGAATGACGTTCGAGTGGATGAGCCAGTCGCTGTAGAAGCACATGACGCCGACCATGGCGAACATGACCTCGATCATCCAGAAGCGGACGACGACCTTGCTCTCCGACCACCCGAGCAGCTCGAAGTGGTGATGGATCGGCGCCATCTTGAACACGCGCCGGTGCCTGGTCTTGAACACGCTGATCTGGATGACGTCGGAGAGCGCCTCGATGACGAACAGGCCGCCGATGATGACGGCGAGCAGCTCCGTATGCGTGGCGATGGACAGGGCGGCGAACAGGCCGCCGAGCGCCAGGGAGCCGGTGTCGCCCATGAAGATGAGGGCCGGGTTCGTGTTGTACCACAGGAACCCGAAGCATGCGGCGAACGCGCAGCCGGCGATGATGGCGAGGTCGCTGGGGTCGGTGATGGCGTACTGCATGCCGTCGGCCGGATGCGAGCCGCCGATGAGGTGGTTCGCCTCCCAGAATCCGATGAACGCGTAGGCGACGAAGGCGATGGCGGAGTTGCCCGTGCACAAGCCGTCGAGGCCGTCGGTGAGATTGAACGCGTTCGTCCACGCGGCGAGCAGGAAGTTCACCCACACCACGTACAGGATGATCGACAGGATGCGCCCCGCCCCCTCGAAGGAGATGACCGTGGAGCCGATCCATGTGATGCCCGTGCGGGCGGCCGTGGTATCCCCGTGCTGCGGAAGCACGACGACGAGGATGGCGAACACCGTGGCGATGACGATCTGCCCGATGAGCTTGCCGTGGATCGACAGGCCCTCGTTCTGTTTCTTGCGCACCTTGGCGAAATCGTCGATGAAGCCGAGCGCCCCCATGACCAGCATGACGAACAGCACAAGCATCGCCGTCATGGAGTATGGCGCCCCGTAGCTCAGGTGGCGCCAGATGGCGGAGACGAGCCAGCCGATGAGAATCGACAGGTTGATGACGACGCCGCCCATCGTGGGCGTTCCGCGCTTGACCAGATGCGACTTCGGGCCGTCCTGGCGGATGTACTGGCCGTAGTGCAGGCGGTGCACGATGCGGATCATGATGGGTGTGCCGACGAGTGTGCACACCAGCGAGGTGATGAAGCCGATGATGAATGCGATCATGCGTTGTCCCCTTCTGCGCGTGAGGCGGCCGGCGGCTTCTGGGAGCCGGCGGCCTGGGATGTCCAGCGCGTGGCCAGGCCGCTCAGGCCCGAGGCGTGCGATCCCTTGAGGAGCACGACGGAGCCGGGGTGGTCGGCGGCGAGCGCCGTGACGGAGCGGTCGGCCTCGTCGGCGCCGTGCACGAGCTCGACGTGCATGCGGCCGGAGGTGTCGGCGGCGCGCGCGCCGTCGGCGAAGTCGGCGGCGAGGCGGTCGAGGTTCGGGTCGGTGTCGCTTCCCACGCACACGATGGCGTCGATGCCGAGGCGCTGGCAGTAGGCGCCGATGTCGCGGTGCTTGGCGTCGTCATCGTCGCCCAGCTCGAGCATGGAGCCGAGCACGGCGATGCGGTACGGGGTGTCGGTGCCCTCCGCATGCCACGCGGCGAGGCCGTCGAGGCCTGCCTTCATGGAGTCGGGGTTCGCGTTGAAGGAGTCGTCGATGAGGGTGAAGCACGCTCCCGCGGACGCGCCGCCGTCACGGGACGCATGGCCGGGCAGGCTCACCGTGGACACGGCCATGCGGTGCGGGCTGGCGGCGGTCTGCGCGTCGAGCACGGAGACGATATCCTCCAGCGGCACGCCCAGACGGAGGGCGACGGTGGTGGCGGCCAGCGCGTTCATGACGTTGTGGCGGCCGCGCAGGGCCAGATGCACGTGGGCCTGGCCCTCGGGGGTGACGAGGTCGAATTCGGGGCGGTCGGTGCCGTCGACGGTCACGTTCGTGGCGCGCACGTCGCACGGGTTGTTGGATTCGGCGATGCCGAACCAGCGCACGGTGGAGGCCGGCGTCATATCGGCCATCGTGGCGACGCGCGGGTCGTCGGCGTTGAGCACCGCCACGCCGTCGGCAGGCAGCGCCTGCACGATCTCGGCCTTGGCGCGTCGGATGTTCTCGACGGAGCCGAAGCCGCCCAAGTGGGCGACGCCCACCTTGAGCACGACGGCGATATCCGGCGGGACGAGGGACGCGAGGTAGCGGATCTCGCCGATGGCGGAGGCGCCCATTTCGGCGACGAGGTAGCGCGTGTCGGCGTCGACTTTCGTGGCGGTCAGCGGCAGGCCGATCTCGTTGTTGAACGATCCGACGGGCGCGACGGTGGGCGCCTGGGTCGACAGGATGCCGCGGATGAGATCCTTCGTGGTGGTTTTGCCGACGGAGCCGGTGATGCCGATCACCGTGAAGGGTCGCCCCGTGGCGCGGCGCGCGGCGACCGTGGCCTTGGCGACGGCGCCGAGCGCGGTCACCGTGTCGGGCACCACGATCTGCGGAATGTCGACGTCCTGCTCGCGCGTCACAAGCGCCGCGACGGCGCCCGCCTCCCGCACCTGGCGGACGAAATCATGCCCGTCCACATGGTCGCCTGCGATGGCGACGAAAAGGGAGCCGGGGCCGGCCTCGCGCGAATCCGTGCACACGGAGCCGACCGTCGCCGCCGCCCCGTCGCCGCCGCAATGCGTGAGACGTCCGGCCGTCGCCTGGGCGATCTCAGCCACGCTGAGAGACATCATCGAAATACGCCTTCCTTGCTTTTCTTGTTTGCTGTCTGGTAGTCGTTCGTATCGTTTCTTTTTCGCCGGCGCCTGCCGCCGGACCTTCGCCCGGGCGCGCACCGCATTCCGCGGAACCGCACCCGCAGGCGCCGGCGCCGCGCGTCAGGTGAAGTCACGCACCACACGCAGGGCGTTGCGGATGCCGTTCTTGCGAATGCCGGCCTGCATGACCATGGCGATGCCCATGGACAGGTCGCGCTCCCCCGTTCCCGGCAGGTTCTCGTGCGCGATCTCGTCGGAATCCGACGTGCGCCCCGTGGCATGCGTGTTCTCGGAGATCTGCGGCGAATAGCGTTCGAGGGAGGAGACCATGAGGGCGTGCGTGGTGCGGCCGCTTTCGCCGCCCATGAGGTTGGTCAGGCCGCACACGTCGATGCTCACGCCCGCCAGGGAGCCCGGCAGCAGCGTGTCGTCGCTCGCGTCGATGACGACGGACGTGGCGCCGTCCTCCATGGCGCCGAACAGCATGGATTCCACCTGCAGGCCTCCGATGGGATACGAGAAGACGAGGTCGCGCTCGAGGGAGTACGAGTTGCCGTTGCTGATCAGGCCCACGGGGTTGCCCAGCACGTGGAGCAGGTCGGCGAGCGCCTCGGCGGCGCCGGCCGATCCGTTGCCGCAGACGGCGAAGATGGCGAGCTGGTTGGCCGGATAACCGGCCATCTGGGCTGCCAGCGAGGAGAGGTCCTCGGAGGAGAGGTCTCCGAAAAGAAGAGGGATGTCGGGGTCGGACGATCCGAAGCGCGAGCGCATGGACGTCGGCAGGAGCACGGCGTAAGCGCCGCGGTCGGCGGCGGCGGTGATGAGCTCGTCGCTGACATGCACGCCGCGGCCCACGATGAACAGCGCGCCCGGGGTCACCGACTGCAGGTCGTCGGCCAGCGACGTGATCGTGACCGGGGCGGCCTGGCCCGTTCCGATATCGATGCCGAACCGCTTGTTGAGGTCGCCGATCGTCGTGCGCTCCGTCGTCGATTCGCTCAGTGAGCCCATCGTCCGCTCCTTCCTTCCGTGCCGCCGGGCATGCCGGCCACCGTCTGTATCCTATCGCGTGCCCGCGCCCGGGCCCGCCGCCTCGCCGCGTTCCTCACGCGGCCGCCACGCCGTTGCGCATGCGTCACCACTTGGTGGGGATGGCGTCGGTGCGCGCCGGGGACTGCGGCACCTTGTACTTCTGCATGAGGAACTTGCCGATGTTCGCCGTGACGGGGCCCGACGTGAACGCGCCCTCGGTGTCCTTCGGATCCTTCATGAACACGGAGACGACGAACTGCGGGTCGTTGGCCGGCAGGGCGATGATGTAGTCGGCCACGATGCTCGAAAGCGACCCGTCGTCGCCCGCCACCTGCGCGGTGCCGGATTTGCCGGCCACGCGGTAGCCGTCGATCTTGTCCCAGTGCGCGTAGTTCTCGGCCACGCTTTCCATGGCGTTGAGCGTGTCGGCGGCCGTCGTGGCGTCCACGACGCGCACGGAATCGTTCACGCTCGGCGTCATGTCGTTGCCGTCCGCGTCCGTGGCGGACTGGATAAGCGACTGGCCCACGCGCACGCCCTTGTTCGCGATCGTGGCGACGACGTTCGTCATCTGCAGCGCGGTGACGGCGTAGCCCTGGCCGAAGAGCACGACGTTCTGCGTGCGGCCGTCCCACGTGTTGTAGTCATAGAGCAGACCGCTCGTGGCGCCCGGGAAGTCGATGCCCGAGGACTGGCCGATGCCGAATTTCTTGAGGTATTCGTAGCGCTTGGCGATCGAGTAGTCCGACGAGGCCATGATGGTGCCCACGTTCGAGGAGTTCTGCAGGATGCCGGCCAGCGTCAGGCGCCACACGCCGTGGTTCTCGGCGTCGTGGTAGGTCTCGCCGTCCAGCGTGATCGTGTCGGGCACGGAGAACTGGTCGGTGGGCTTGTGCAGGCCTTCCTGGATCAGCGCGGCGGTGGTGATGACCTTGCCCGTCGAACCCGGCTCGAAGGTCTGCGTCATGGCCAGGGAGGCGGTGGTCTTGGCCTTGTCGCTGCCAGCGGAGACGTTCTGGCTGTCGGCGATGGCGAGGATGCGTCCGGTCGAGACCTCCTGCACGACGGCGATGCCCCATTTCGCGTTCTGGCTGCTGACTCCCTCGGACAGCGCCTTCTCGACATACCACTGCACGTCGCTGTCGACGGTGAGCTGCACGGTTCCGCCGTCCTTGGCCCGCGACGATTCGGTCTGCGTGCCCGGGATCATCTCCCCCGTGCTCGCCTGCTGGTAGGTGGTGGAGCCGTCGCTGCCCTCCAGGGCGTCGTTCATCATGAGTTCGATGCCCGCCACGCCGGCGTTCGAATCGTCGACGCCGCCCAGCACGTCGCCCAGCAGCGTGTCGTCAGGGTACTGGCGCTGCGATGTCTCCTCGAAGCCGATGACGGTCGACAGATGGAGCGCCTCCACCTGCTCCTTGAGCTCCGGGGTAACGTCCTTCTCGATGACGACGTAGGAGCTGTCTCCGGCGAGCAGGCCGCCGAGCTCCATCTCGCTCATGCCCAAGACCGGTGCGAGCAGCTGGACCACCGCCTCGACGCCCTTGGTCTCGAGGTTCTTGCCGTCGATCTGGTGGCAGATCGAGGAATTCGTGCCCGTGCATTTGACGGGGACGAAGGCCTTGGCACCGTTCTGGTCCGCGTACATCGTGTAGCGTTCCACGGATTGGGCAAGCACCTGGCCGTTCGTGTCGGTGATCGTGCCGCGCGTGCCGTGGGTGACGACGGTGACCGTGCGGGAATTCGTCGCCTCCTGGGCCACGGCGGATCCGCCGAGCTGGATGTAGGCGAGGCGTGCGATGCAGATTGCGAAGAAGAAGGCCACGAGCACCGCCATGACCAGAAGGCGCACGGGGATCGAGCGCATGGGCCCCGCCGTGCGGCGCTGCTTCTTCTTCGCCGGTTTCGAACTCATCTGACGTGTCCTTCGTTATTGTCTGGGCCGCATTGTGCGGGCAGCCGCTGTGTGGCGCGAAGCGTGCGAGGCGCGGAACCCCGCATCGGGGCGGGGCCGTGCGGCGCGGGTTACTGCGCCTGCTGGGCCTGGTTCGCGGTCTGCGTCTGGTCGGTGGCCTGCGTCTGGTCCGCCGACTGCGCCGGCTGCGACTGCATGTCGAGCGTGACGGCGTCGCTTCCCGGCTGCATGCCCAGCTGCGTGGCCTTGTCGGGAAGGCTCGAATCGAGGCTTTCGAGCTGCAGCTCGTCGCTTTCGACATCCTGCTGGAGCTTGGAGACGGACTGCTGCGTCTGGCTGAGCGCGAACGAGTCCTCCACCATCATCGTGCGCAGGGCCAGCGTCGCCGCCATCGACAGCACAAGCACCACCACGGCGATGACGATGCGCAGCACGCTGCGGTTGCTTGTCATCACCCACGATTGCACGCGCGAGCCCGTCGACGTGGCCGAGCGGCCGGAGATGGCGCGCAGCACGGGGCGACGGCGCGATGCCTGCGGCGCCGCGTCGGGGCGGGCCTCGGTGCGCGGCAGGGGCTGCGCGGAGCCGCGGGACACGGCGCGCGAGGAGAAGCGGGCGGCGGACAGGCCGGAGCGCCCCGTCAGGTGCACGGCATGCGAGGAGCCGGCTCCCGAGCCGGAAACGAAGCGCGAGATGGATTCGTCACGGGAGGCGACGGCCGAACGGATCTGCGAGGCGGAACGGGCGCTCGACACATCGTGGCGTCGTGTTCCGTGCGCCCGCACCGACGGCATGTCGGCGGCGGCGAAAGCCTCGGCGGAGGCCGCCTCGTCCCTGACGATGCGGCGGCGCGCCGCGCGGCCCGCGGCATCCACGGAACGGTATGACGAGGCGGCGCGTGATGCGGCGGAGCGGTGCGCGGCGGATGCGGCGGCCGCAGCCTGCGCGACGTGACGATGATGCGAGGCGGCGCGCGATGCGGCGGCCTGCGCCTCCTGCCCGTCCAGCGCACGCGCGTCGAAGATCGCATCGTCCTTCGCGGAGCGTCGTGCCGACGCCACGTGCAGCCCGGCGTCACGACCCTGCGAGGTCTCGTCCTTCCGCGATCGAATGATGCGAGGTTGTGCTGCCGTCGTCATCGTCCCGTTGTCCTTTCATGATGCTGTGTCCTGTGTCCGGCGGAGCGTCCGTGCCCTCCGCCGGGGCGTCCCGCGCGTCGGCGCGCGGTGCCTGGGGTCCGTGTCCCGTCGGCGCCCGGACCGGCCGCATCGTCGGCCAGCTCACGCCGGCGCGACGCGGGAATCGGCCGGATCAGCTCCACGGCGCGCAGGCGCACCGAGGCCGACCGGGGGTTCGACGCGATCTCGGCGTCGTCCGCCTTGATCGCGCCGTGCGTCACATCGTGGAAGAAGGGCTGCGCGTCGTCGGGCACCACCGGAAGCCCGGCCGGCGCGTCGATCGTCAGTCCCTTCGCCATGAAGCGCTTGACGGTTCTGTCTTCCAGCGAGTGGTATGACTCGACCACGAGTCGGCCGCCAACGGCGAGGCGAAGCGCCGCCTGCGGAAGCGTGGACGCGAGCTTGTCGAGCTCGCCGTTGACCTCGATGCGCAGCGCCTGGAACACGCGCTTGGCGGGGTTGCCGGAGGCGCGGTGGGCGCGCGGGACCGTGCGGTCCACGAGGTCGTTGAGCTGCGCGGAGGTCACGATGGGCGCCTCCTGGCGCTCGCGCACGATGCGCTGGGCGATGGGGCCGGCGAAGCGTTCCTCGCCGTATTCCTTGAAGATGCGGCGCAGGTCGGCCGCGTCATAGGTGGCGAGGATGTCGGCGGCCGTCGTGGGCTGCGAGGGGTCCATGCGCATGTCGAGCGGGGCGTCGTGCGAATACGAGAAGCCGCGGTCGGTTTCGTCGATCTGCAGGCTCGACAGGCCCAGGTCCATGAACACGGCGTCGACCTGGTGGATGCCGAGTCTCTCGAGAACCGCGCCGAGCTCGTCGAAGGCGGCGTGCACGGGGGTGAAGCGGTCGGCGAATCCGGCCTGTTCGAGGCGGCGCGTTGCGAGCGCCAGGGCCTCGGCATCGCGGTCGATGCCGATGAGGCGCGCGTCGGGGTTCGCCGCGAGGAAGGCGGAGGAATGCCCCGCCAGGCCGAGCGTGCAGTCGACGATAACGGGCGTGCCGCCGTGCGTCGCGGCGCTGGCCGCGAGGTTCGAGGTCACGAGGTCCACGCAGTCGTCGAGAAGGACGGGCTGGTGGATGGAGGCCAGGTCGATGGAATCATCCGGCGCGGCGGACGGATCCGGCGCGGAGCTGGCGGGATTGGCGGCGGCCCCTGCGATGTCGCGGTTTTCGATATCGTCCGTCATCAGAAGCCTCCCGGAAGGATGTCGTCGGCCATGTCGGAGTAATCGTCTTCCTGCTCGCTCAGGTAGGTCTCCCACGTCTGCTTGTCCCAGACCTCGGCGCGGGTGCCGACGCCGATCACGACGATGTCGCCGTCGAGCCCCGCGTAGTCGCGCAGCATCTGCGGGACCGTGACGCGGCCCTGCTTGTCGGGCTCCTCGTCGACGGCGCCGGAAAGGAACACGCGCAGGTAGCTGCGCGCACGCTTGTCGGACAGCGACGTGCGCTGGACCTGCTGGGCGATGCGGCGAAACTCGGGGATGGGAAGGAGGTAGACGCAACGTTCCTGGCCGCGGGCCAGAACACAGCCCGTTCCGAGCTGCGAGCGGAACTTGGCGGGCAGGGCGATGCGCCCCTTCGCGTCCATCTTCGGCGTGTAGGTGCCGAGCAGAAGCGCGGGCATTGCCATGGGGTCGGGGGTCGGGGCGGCGCCGGGAACGGGGGCTGCGGCGGAGGTCGGGGTCGGAGACTGTGCGGACGGATCCGAAGGTGTGGATGATGCGGAGGCCTGTGCCACGATATCGTCGTCGCCCATATCCACCTCCCCATCCACTTGGAGCCGACCTGTGCATTCGGTCCCCCACTCTACCCCACTTTCCACCACCCAACCCCACTTTTATGCAAAAACCTCCACCTCAGCACCCCATCCGGTGCCGTCCGCGCCGGCGCGGCGATTCCTCTGCTCCGTTGGCCTGGATTGCGACGGAACCCCGAAATCGTTGGAATTGCGGCCCTTTCTTGGAGCCACGTGTCTCTTAACCGGCTCCGCGACCGCCATGTAAGGCCCCGGTGGGGATTCGGTGGGGATTCGTGGGGACGACGCACCTCTCCCCATCAAGTCACCGTTGCCACTCCCCGCCAACAGTCCATCTCACTGGCGCGTGGACTGCCACTGAGAGGCACCGTTGGAAGAAAACAGGCCCATTCCCAACGATTCCCCCACCAACAACCGGTCCCGGTGGCCGCACGCCGAACCCCGGCGTGGGAGGCGGATGGGTCGTGTAAAATGGAAATTCGCGTTTTTCACCCCTCCGCACCGCCGCCGCCCACGGGCCACTGCGCCCGCGAGCGCGTCCGCGTCGCGGAACCGGCCGGATCGCATTCCGGACGAACCCGAGAATAAGGACATACATGTCGGATTACGCTTCCCAGCTCCAGGAGGAGCAACAGCAGGTCGACCGCGCCTACTCCCGCCTCGATGACATCCGCGAGCAGACGAAGGAGCGCCTGCGCGCCGTCCGCGCCGCCGGGTCGCACGGCTCCCCCACGCAGCGCACCGAGCGCGACTCCTTCGCCACGATGTACGAGGACCGTCTCGCCCAGCTGCGCGCCGTCGAGGACCGCCTCGTGTTCGGAAGGCTCGACGATGTCAAGGACAACCGCCTGTACATCGGCCGCATCGGACTGTCCGACGAATCCCACGAGCCCATCATCACCGACTGGAGGGCCGAGGCCGCCCGCCCGTTCTACGAGGCGACGCCTAAGGAGCACGGTTCGATCGCGATGCGCCGCCATATCACTCTGCGTTTCCGCAAGGTCGTGAGCATCGAGGACGAGGCGCTCGACCTCGACTCCGCGCAGGTCAGCCACGCCACGAACGAAGGCACGCTGACGGGCGAGGGCGCGCTCATGGCGTCGCTGTCGAGCCGCCGCACCGGCAAGATGACCGATATCGTCGCCACCATCCAGGCCGAGCAGGACCGCATCATCCGTGCCGACATGCACCAGGCGCTCGTCGTGCAGGGTGGCCCAGGCACGGGCAAAACCGCGGTCGCGCTCCACCGCGCCGCCTACCTGCTGTACGCGCACCGCCAGCGCCTGTCCCATTCGGGCGTGCTCATCGTGGGCCCGAGCCCCGCGTTCCTGCATTACATCGACCAGGTGCTTCCGTCCCTGGGCGAGACGGGCGTCGTCTCCCGCACGCTCGCCACCCTCCTGCCCGGCGTCACCGTCAGCTCCGAGGACGCGCCGCGCGTCGCCGCGCTCAAAGGCGACAAGCGCATGGCGCAGGTCATCGCGAACGCCGTGCGCGGCCGCGAGCGCGTGCCGTCGACGCTGCCGACGATTCGCGTAAACAACATGCAGCTGCCCATGAAGGCCGCCGACATCCAGCAGGCCATCACGGACGCGCGCCGCACGCGCAAGCCGCATAACCAGGCGCGCGAGACCTTCGTGAAGTCGGTCACCGGCATCATGGTGGCTCGCTACGCCTCGAAGCTGGATTACACGCCCGAGCAGTCGGAGCTCGATTCGGTGCGCCAGGCGCTGCGTCTCAACGATGATTTCCGCCGCACCGTGAACCTGGCGTGGCTTCCGATGACGGCGCAGTGGATGCTCTCGGATATGTTCGCCAAGCCCGCGAAGCTGCGCTCCTACGCGCCGTGGCTCAAGCCGGCGGAGATCGACCTGCTGCGCCGCGCCAAGGACGCGCCGTTCACGCGCTCCGATATCCCGCTTCTGGACGAGGCGATGGAGCTGCTCGGCCCCGATCCGCATCACGATTCCGACGCCGCGGCGCGCGACAGGCGCCGTCAGGAGGACGAGGAGATCGCCCGCGAGACGCTTTCGCAGAACGGCATCGGCAACGGAATCGTGGACGCGAAAACCCTTGTCGACAATATGAACGGTCTCGACGCGGAGTCGACGGCGGAGCGCGCGGCCGACGACCGCGAGTGGACGTACGGGCATATTGTGGTGGACGAGGCGCAGGAGCTTACGCCGATGGACTGGCGCATGCTTATCCGCCGCTGCCCCTCGCGCTCGTTCACGATTGTGGGCGACGTGGCGCAGACGAGCGCGCTGGGCGGCACGCGCTCCTGGAAGCGCACGATGGACCCGCTGTTCGGCGAAAAGGGCTGGTCGCTCAAGGAGCTGACGGTGGATTACCGCAATCCGCAGGAGGTGTCGGAGCTCGCCACGCAGTTCGCGCACGACGAGGGGCTGTACGTCTCGACGGTGTCGGCGGTCAGGCATGTGCCGGACGCGGTGCGCCGCATCACGGTCGACGATTCCGCGCTTGTGGAGCAGGCCGCGGCCTGCGCGATGGATTGCGTGCGCCGTTTCGTTTCGTCCGATGGCACGGGGCGCATTGCGGTGATTGCCGACAAGGAGATTCGCGACGCGGTGCGCAAAGCCGTGGCGCTGAGCCTCAAACAGACCGTGGATGCCAAGGAGTGGTCGCGCCTGACCTCGCAGAACGCGTGGGACAGCCAGATCGTGATCAGCGGCCCGCAGGATGTCAAGGGCCTCGAGTTCGACGCGGTGGTGCTGGTGGAGCCGGGGCTCATCGCCATGAACGCCACGTCGCGTCTCGTGGCGGCGGCGGACCTGTATGTGGCGATGACGCGCCCGACGCAGCGTCTGGCCATCGTGCGCACGACGAAGGACGCCGAGTCCATGCCTCTGTGACGCGCAGTGACACGATGCCGCGATGACGGCGGCGATTCCTCGGGCGGCGGGCTATCCCGCCGCCCGTCGTGTCTCCGTCGCGTCTCCGTCACATCCCAGTCGCATGCCGGGTTCCCGACCCTCTTGGCAACCGTTCGGCCTGTCCGGAGCTCGTCACAAAGGTGAAATATTGGCCCCCTAGCTGTATTGTGGGGATATGCCTAAAGCTCTACTACTCGAAAACATCCACCCGCTCGCCGCGCAGTATCTGCGCGACCGCGGCTTTGAAGTCGTCACCACAACCGGTGCCATGGATGAGGATGAGCTCATCCAGGCCCTCGATGACGTCGACCTGCTCGGCGTGCGTTCCAAGACGAACGTGACGCGCCGTGTCATCGACGCCCATCCCCAGCTGTCCGCCATCGGTTGCTTCTCCATCGGCACGAACCAGGTCGACCTGGACTACGCGGCGTCCAAGGGCATCGCGGTGTTCAACGCCCCGTACTCGAACACGCGCTCCGTGGTCGAGCTCGTGATCTCCGACATCATCGCGCTCGAGCGTCGCGTGCCGGCCCACACCAAGGCCATCCGCGAGGGTGTGTGGTCGAAAACCGCGAAGCAGTCCCATGAGGTGCGCGGCAAGACGCTCGGCATCATCGGCTACGGCAACATCGGCACCCAGGTGTCGGTGCTCGCCGAAGCGCTGGGCATGCGCGTCATCTACTTCGACATCGAGGAGAAGCTCGCGATGGGCAACGCCCGCCGCGTCTTCGACATCGAGGACCTGCTGCACGAGGCCGACGTCATCACCGTGCACGTGGACGGCAGGAAGTCGAACACCAACTTCATCGACGCGGAGAAGTTCGCGCAGATGAAGCAGGGCGCCCTCTTCATCAACCTGTCGCGCGGCTTCGTGGTCGACGCGGACGCGCTGTACGAGAACCTCAAGTCCGGCCATCTGGGCGGCGCGGCGGTGGACGTCTACCCCACCGAGCCGAAGAAGGTCGGCGATCCGTTCCACACCAAGCTCGCCGAAATCGACAACGTGGTGCTCACGCCGCATATCGGCGGCTCCACGCTCGAGGCGCAGGAGTCCATCGGCCGCTATGTCTCGCACAAGCTCTTCGATTACTGGGTGCACGGCGAGACGTCGCTGTCGGTGAACATGCCGACGCTGACGATCAAGGAGAACAAGGGCGTCGTGCGCATCACGCACCTGCACGAGAACCTGCCGGGCGTGCTCGCCAAGCTCAACAACATCCTGAGCGAGGAGAACATCAACGTGGCGGCTCAGTACCTCGCCACCGAAGGCGAGCTGGGCTACGTGGTGACGGATGTCTCCACGCATCCGAGCGAGAAGGCGATCGAGGAGATCAAGAACATCAAGGGCACCGTGAGGGTGCATATCCTCGACTAGTCGTTCCCGACCGCGGACGCTTTCCGAGATGCCAAGGGGCGGAGGCTTCGGCCTCCGCCCCTTTCGTATGCTTCGTATGCGGTGTGCAGTGTCACTATGCAGCGTCGCGATATGCAGCCTGCGGTAGCGTGTTCGGTTTCTACGATTGCCCGGAGCACGGATTGCCCGGAATGCCCAGATTGCGCTTATTGCGCTTATTGCGCAGTGGGTGCGGACATGCGGCTTTCGTTATCTTCGGCGGAATCATCGTCGGCGGCGGTGTCGGCAGAGGCATCTGTGGCGGTGCTGTCTGTGACACGGGTATCTGAGGCATGTGCCTCTGAGGCAGAAGCGTCTGCGGCAGAAGCACCCGTGCCGGCGGTCTGCGCAGGAGCGTTGTCCGTGCCGGTCTTCCCTTCGCTTTTCGACTGCTGGTAGGCTTCGAGATCCTCGATAACCTTCTTGAAGTCGTCGAGGGTTTCGAACTCCTGATACACCGATGCGAAGCGCAAATACGACACGAAGTCAAGGTCACGCAGCGGCTCGAGGATGGCCTTGCCGATCTCCGACGACGGAATCTCGGCCTGACCGGTGGCGCGGAGCTTGCGCTCGACGGCAAGGCCCAGGGCGCTCATCTGCTCGTCGGAGATAGGACGCCCCTGGCAGGACTTCTTCACTCCGAGGATGACCTTCTGACGGTCGAAGAGCTCGGTTCTTCCGCCCCGTTTCCTGACGACGAGGGGGAAGCTCTCCTCCGTCGTGAAACGCTTGCCGCAGTTCTCGCACATACGGCGGCGCTTGATCAGGAAACCGTCCTCGGATGACCGGGTCTCGATAACCTTGGTGTTCTTGTACTTGCAAAACGGACACTGCATATCTGCATTATCGCACATATCAGGCTTTTGGCCGTTTCCAGGGCATGGAGCCAGACAACACGATGGCGGTTCCGATAGCAGATGGTGCGGCCGTTGCAGCAGTGGCTATTGCGCCAGTGGCTGTTTTTCTTGCGGTTGTCAGTGTCATAACAACTCCCTCCCCTGACGGAGCGTGACTCCGCAGTTCGTCGCCGGGCAGGACCCGGCGACCCCCAACAGGACGCCCGCCTGAAGATAGTTCATGAGATAGTTCATGGAACAGTTCTTCAGGAGGGCCTTGGGATGCCGACGCGCACACGCAGGCATCGGATGGTTCCCGGATACGACATGCGGACCGCATGCATTCGTGCATATGCCCGAGACCTAGGTATACGTTTTTCAGCTATGCGTTCGTTGCCGTCTTACAAAGCCGGTCTTGCGAAACGGGCCTTACGAAGCGGGTATTGCAAAGAGTCGATAGGCACGTTCTGGCCAAACGTCCGTTCTATCGAACGTCTGTTTGTGAATTTTCCTGAAACACTGTATAGTGGAGTCAAACGAGAGGACGAATATGACCACTACACCTATGCACAATGTTCCGCCGCACCATGGCACCGCCATCGACGGCGAATCCGCCGACACGAACCAGGCCGGCCTGATGAACTCCCCCGGCATCGACGTCTCCGAAGCCGATGCCGGTACCGAAGTCGCAAGCGCCGACTCCCCCGACGGCAATGTCTGGCAGGTCGGAGACACCGCCGTGACCCTGACCGACCGCCAGAGCCAGATTCTCGCGGCCATCACCACGCATATCGCGGAACACGGCTACGCACCGTCCATCCGCGAGATCGGGAAAATCGTGGGACTCAAATCCACGTCCTCGGTCAAGCACCAGCTGGAGATGCTCGAAGACAAAGGCTGTCTGAAGATCAGCCGCAAGAAGGGCCGCGCCATCGAGATGATCGCCGAGTTCGGCGCCAAGGGCGGCGAGGAATCAGCGGATGCCGGTTCCCGCACTGCAACCATCATCCCCTTCCCCGGCCAGCAGTCGGAGTCCATCATGAACTCCATCGACGTTCCGCTCGTCGGGCGCATCGCCGCAGGAACCCCCATCACCGCCGAACAGCATGTGGAGGACGTCATGCGCCTGCCGGAGCGCCTCACCGGAACCGGCAACCTCTTCATGCTCGAGGTGCATGGCGACTCCATGATCGACGCCGCCATCTGCGACGGCGACTTCGTGGTGGTCCGCGAGCAGAACGTTGCGCAGAACGGCGACATCGTGGCGGCCCTTCTCGACGGCGAGGCCACGGTCAAAACCTACTTCAAGCCCGACAGGAACCACCTGTGGCTGATGCCCGCAAACTCGGAATACGACCCCATCAACGGCGACAATGCCCGGATCATGGGCAAGGTGGTTACCGTTTTGCGCAAGCTGTAGCAACGCCACACCCCACTCCCGCGCGCATCACGCGCACGGGCGTCCCCTCGACAAGAGGCCCTGCCGGCCCGGAGCATCACTCCCGCCGGCAGGGTCTCTTGTCGTTCGGCCATGTGCTCCCGTGCGCCTTCGAGCTCATGCACCCATACTCCCGCGCGTCTGCGCGTCTACGAACTCACGCGCCCGTGCGCCCACACGCCCGCGCATAGCCGCATCGTCACCACATCGCATCGTCACCACATCGCATCGTCACCACATCACATCGTCCGATGCGTCTCGCATTCCTTCCCATAGTCCGCCGGCTCGAGCTGGAACGTGCAGTGCTCGATCGACACAGGGAAATGCTCGGAGGCGCACGTCGTCATGCGCCGAATCAGATCCGCCGACTCAGCCACCGTCATGGAGCCGTCCACCACCACATGCGCGGTGAGGCGCACCAGATCGCTCGACACGGCGCTGACATGCACGTCGTGGATGGCGACCACACCCTCGACCTTCGACAGGTGCTCCACCACGCAATCCGCATCGACTCCCATCGGGGCCTCCTCGAGTAGCACGCGCATGCTGTCGCGCAGCAATTTCAGTGCGCGCGGCACGATCATCAGCGCGATGACGCCGCCGGCTATCGCGTCGAATCCGTCCCACCCCGTGCACAGCAGCACCACGGACGAAATGATGACGACAACGGACCCCAGCGCGTCGTTGCATACCTCGAGGAAGGCGGCGCGCAGGTTCATGTTGTCGTCATGGCTTCCCACAAGCGTGACGATGGACGCAAGGTTCGCGAGCAGGCCGACGATGCCGAACGCAAGGAGCAACCTGGGCGAGTTCACGGTGTCGGCCACCGCGCCGGTCAGGCGCATAATGGCCTGCACGATGGAGTACAGCCCCACGAAGAACAGCACGACGGCGCCGCCCGCGGCGGTGACGACCTCAAGCCGGCGCCATCCCCAGGTGTGGCGCGAGTCGGGTTTGCGCTGCATGAGGATGGCGGCGACCAGCGACGCGACGAGCACCGACACATCGGTGAGCATATGGCCCACATCCACGAACAGCGCCAGCGACTGGGTGAAGGCCGCACCGACAATCTCGGCGACGAAGATAATGCCGGTGAACAGGAGCGACAGCTTGAGCTGGCGCACATGCGCGCGCTCCTGACGGCGCCGATCCTCGCCCGGCGCACCGCCCTGTGCAGTCTGGCTCCGTGCAGTCCGGCTCTGTGCGGTCCCGCTCTGTACGCTCCCGCTCTGCGTTGTTTCGCCCTGTGCCGGCCGACGCGGATTCGTGATGCCCATCGCTCCCCTTTCCTTCTGGCTTCCGGAAGACGATGGTATTTTCTCACCGTATCGAGAATTCCACAAGGAAACGCAAACGATAATCGTTCGCAACGCGTCGCGCCCCACACCGCAGCCACGCCGCGCCGCCCCACAGACGCAGAAGGGGCGCCGCCCCATTGGGTGGCACCCCTTCTTTCGCTTGTGGCTTCGCTTACGCCGGAGTCCGGAATCAATCAGAAGCCGAACTTCTCCGCGGTCTCGCGCAGCGTCTCGGCGGAGCGCTTGAGGGCGGCGAGCTCGTCGTCCGACAGCGGCGTGTTGATGCGCGTGTTGACGCCCTTGCGGTTGAGAACGCTCGGCACCGACATGCACACGTCGGAGATGCCGTGGAAGTCCTCGAGCAGCGACGACACCGGCAGGATGCGGTTCGAATCCGACAGGATGGACTCGATGATGTCCACCGCGGACATGGCGATGGCGTAGTTCGTGGCGCCCTTGCCGTCGATGATGCGGTAGGCGGCGTTCTTGACCTCCTGGTGGATGTCCTCGCGCACCTGGGCGGTCAGCGGCTCGCGGCCCTCGAGCGGCGTCCAGTCGAGCATCGGCACGCCGCCGATGGTGGCGGAGGACCACAGCGGAACCTCGGAGTCGCCGTGCTCGCCGGCGATGTAGGCGTGCACGTTCTTGACGTTGACGCCGGTCTGCTGCGCGATGAGGAAGCGCAGACGCGCGGAATCGAGGTTCGTGCCGGAGCCGAACATCTGGTTCGCCGGCAGGCCGGAGAGCTTCATGGAGACGTAGGTCACGACGTCCACCGGGTTCGTCACGAGGATGTAGATGGCGTTCGGCGCCACGTTCAGCACGCTCGGGATGATGGACTTCATGATGTTGATGGTCGCGCCGGCAAGGTCAAGGCGGGACTGGCCGGGCTTCTGGCGGGCGCCGGCCGTGATGACGACGACGTCGGCGTCGCGGCAGATCTCCACGTCATCGGAGCCGTCGATGGAGACGGTCGGATAGAAGCTGGAGCCATGCTGCATGTCGAGCACCTCGGCCTCGACACGCTTGAGGTTGATGTCCTCGAGGACGATCTCGCGCGCGACGCCGCGCTGGGCGGCGGCGAACGCAGTGGTGGAACCGACGGCACCGGCACCGATAATCGCAAGCTTCGTGGGGCGAATAGGTGAATTGGCCATAAGGCACCTTTCCTTCGACTCTTCCCTGCCGCACTCGTATGGCGGCCCGAGAAGGAATGGTTTTTGAATCGTGTTCAATACAATGTCAAATTTAACGCGACGGCGTGACGATACACCCGGGACGGCGACACGCCGGTCGGTCAGGCATCGCCGGGCGTGTCGCCGCCGACCGCGCCATCCTCCGCCGGGCCGTCCGCGCCATCGCCGTCCTCCGCCGCCACGATAGCCGCGGCCAGGCGCGAATCCACGTCCGCCGACAGATGCACGCCGTCCGCCTCGTAGTCGGCGGCCTCCACATGCCCGTATTCGCGCACCTTCGACAGCAGCGCGCCCGCGGAATACGGGAGCACGGCCTCCACATGCACCGCGGGAAGCGGCAGATGCGCCTCGACGTCGGCCACAAGATCGGCGATCCCCTCCCCTGTGGCGGCCGACACGATATGCGCCTCGGGCATGAGGCCCCGGATGCGTTCGCGCGCGTTGGGGTCCATGCGGTCGGCCTTGTTGAACACGATGATGCGGTCGATCGCGTCCGCGCCCTCGATGTCCGCCAGCACGGAGTTGACGGCCTCGATCTGCCCGAAGGGGTCGGGATGCGAACCGTCGACCACATGCACGATAAGCTCGCTGTCGGCCACTTCCTCGAGCGTGGACTTGAACGCCTCGATGAGCTGCGTGGGCAGGCGCCGCACGAACCCTACGGTGTCGACGTACATGTACAGGCGCCCGTCGGCGGCCTTGGCGCGCCGCACGGCCGTGTCAAGCGTGGCGAACAAAGCGTTCTCGACGAGTTCGTCGGACCCCGTCAGACGGTTGATAAGGGACGATTTGCCCGCGTTCGTATAGCCGACGACGGCCACGGTGGGCAGTCCGTTGCGCCGGCGCGAACCGCGCTTGACCTCGCGCGACGGGGCCATCTGCGCGATCTGACGGCGCAGATGCGCCATGCGCTTGCGGATGACGCGGCGGTCCATCTCGATCTTCGTCTCGCCGGGGCCGCGCGAACCGATGCCACCGTCCTGACCCGCGGCCTGACCGCCGGCCTGGCGCGACAGCGAACCGCCCCAGCCGCGCAGGCGGGGCAGCATGTATTCGAGCTGTGCGAGCTCGACCTGCGCCTTGCCTTCGCGACTCGTGGCGTGCTGCGCGAAGATGTCGAGGATCACGGCCGTGCGGTCGACCACCTTGACCTTGGCCACGTCCTCGAGCTCGCGGCGCTGGGACGGCGGCAGGTCGGCGTCGACGATGATGGTGTCGGCGTCGTGCTCCGCCACGATGGCGGCGACCTCCTTGGCCTTGCCCGAGCCGATGTACGTGGCGGGGTCGGGCTTGAGACGATGCTGCAGGACGCCGTCCATGACCTCGGCGCCGGCGGTCTGCGCGAGCGCGGCGAGTTCCCTGAGCGATTCCTCGGCCGCGGTCTGCGTGGTCTCGAGGCTCGACCACACGCCGACGAGCACGACGCGTTCGAGGCGCACGCGGCGGTATTCCACCTCGGTGACGTCCTGGAGCTCGCCTAGGCCGGCCACATGCTTGAGCTGGTTGCGGCTCTCGCGCTCCTCCCACTGGTAGTTATCGTCGTTGCTGCGCGCCTCGGAGGGCAGGTTGAGCACATCGGAGCGCGAGCCGAGCACGTCGCGGGCGTCGTCGTCCACGATGCGCACGTCGCGCGAGGCGCCGCGCGTCCCGCGCCGGGAATCGGCGGGCGCTCCGTCCGTTCCCTGCGGGACGGTGGACGGTGCGGTTTTCTGCGTGTTCCTGAAATCGGATTCCTGAGAAGTCACTTACGCCTTTCGCGGATTGCCCTGATACAGGGCTGAAGTGTTTAGTTCTCACATTATTATCAAGTCAGTAGACAGAGCAAGGAGTGTCATGACCTCAGAGCACAGGTCCTCGGACCGCAGGCACGGCGGCAAGAACCACGGCGGCCGCACCAACCGCAACGCCAACACCAACAGCGCCAACAACCGCGGCAACCGCACCAATAACAGCAACCGCACCAACGACCGCGGCAATCGCGACAGGCGCGACAATCGTGACAAGAGCGACAATGCAACGCGCGACGACGCCATGCGCGAGACGTCCTGGAAGCCGCGCAAGCGCCGCCCGAAGCCCAATCCCTTCGAGCACCATGTGTTCGGAAGCCGCGGGCGCCGCGTCGAGCAGGAGGCGCGCAAGGAATATCTGCGCCAGTCCGCGGCGCGCCGCGAGGCCATCCGTCGCGGCGAGGACCCCGATGCCGAGGCGAGGAAACACGATTCCTCCACCGCGCAGACCGACGCGAAGCCGTCCGCATCACAACCGTCCGGCACGCAGGCCGGCGATACCAGGCATGCCGCCGCGTCGTCCGACGAGACGACGGTGACGCGCCGCCACACCCGTCCGCGCCACCAGCGCCATGACGCCGACCGCGACGGGTCCCGCCGCGACGGCTCCCCCGCCGGCAACCCGCGCTATGCGTCGAAGGCGATGAAAGCCGCCAGGCCGGCGGATGACGCGCAGCCCGCACACGCAGCCCAGGCCGGAGACATCGTGGCCGGAGACATCGTGGATACCGCGAGCGCCGCGGAAGCGCAGACCGTCGCCGAGCCGCAGCCTGCGGACGGCCGCGACACGCAGTACTTCTCGGAAAACCCGGCCGCCGAGGACCGCCGCCGCATCATCGGGCTCGACCTGCGCGGCCACGAGGCGTCGATGGAGGTATCGGCCGGCGTGTTCTCGTCGAGCAGGCTTGACCTCGGCACGCGCGTGCTGCTGCGCCACGCCCCCGAGCCGCCGAGCGCAGGCACCTTCCTCGACCTTGGCTGCGGCTGGGGTCCGATCGCCGTCGCATTGGCCAAGGAATCGCCCGAGGCCGATGTGTGGGCCGTCGACGTCAACGAGCGTGCGCTCGAGCTGACGCGCGAGAACGCGGCGCGCAACGCCTGTCCCTCCGTGCATGCCGCGAAGGCCGAGGACGTTCCGGCCGGTCTGGCCTTCGACGTCATCTGGTCGAATCCGCCGATCCGCATCGGCAAGGAGGCGTTGCACGCGCTGCTGATGCAGTGGCTGCCGCGTCTGTCCGCCGGCGGCGCGGCATATCTCGTCGTGCAGAAGAACCTTGGCGCCGACTCCCTCATCCCCTGGCTGCAAAGCAGCCTCGACGAGCTGGGCGCAACGCAGCCCGGTTCCGAGCAGAGCCACGATGACGCCGCCGCACCCGCCTTCACGGTGTCGAAATACGCCTCGAGCAAGGGCTACCGCGTCATCGAGGTGCGCCGGACGGCCTGACGCCCGCGCAACCGCTCGCACCACTCGTCCCATCGTCCATCCATACCCCACCAACTCCGGTCATCGACCCGGCATATCCACGGGGCCTTCCGAAGCATCCGCCCGGAAGGCCCCGTGCCGCGTCCCGCACGGCCGGGCCTACCATCATGCGATTCACCTATCCTTCCGAACTCCCGGTGAGCGAGGCGCGCGACAGCATCGCCGCCGCCGTCCGCTCGTCGCAGGTCGTCATCGTCTCGGGCCAGACAGGCTCGGGCAAAACCACGCAGATCCCGAAGATCCTCCTGCAGGAGGGCCGCGGCAGCCATGGCAAGAAGATCATGCTCACGCAGCCGCGCCGCATCGCCGCCCGCACCGTGGCCGAGCGCATCGCCGAGGAAACGGGCACGACGCTGGGCCGCGAAATCGGCTTCCGCGTGCGCTTCACCGACGAAAGCTCGCCGTCCACGCGCCTGGTCGTGGCCACCGACGGCATCCTCCTGGCGCAGATCCAGCGCGACCCGCAGCTGAGCGCCTATGACACGATCATGATCGACGAGGCGCACGAACGCAGCCTCAACATCGACTTCCTGCTCGGCTATCTCACGGCGCTTCTGCCCCGCCGCCGCGACCTCAAGCTCATCATCACCTCCGCCACCATCGATTCGGAGAAGTTCCAGAAGCATTTCTCCCAGGCGCTGCACCACGATGTCCCCGTCATCGAGGTCTCCGGACGCACGTACCCGGTGCAGGTGGTGTACGAGCCGCTCGGCGCGCCGCCCGCGCTGATGCGCTCGGTGCCGGGTTTCGATGACGCGGTGCGCGACCCGGACGACCCGGATTCCTATGATTCCTCCGACACCGACGTGCCCACGGCCGTGGCGCGGGCCTGCACGGAGCTCGTCATCCGCTCCTCCCATGAGCGCGGCCCGCGCGACATCCTCGTGTTCGCGGCCGGCGAGCGCGATATTCGCGACTACGAGACGGCGCTGCGCCGGCATTTCGGCCCGCGCGCCTCAGACATGCGCCGCCCTGACGCCATCGAGATCGTGCCCCTGTTCGCGCGCCTGTCGGCCAAGGAGCAGCACCGCGTGTTCGAGGCGCATGAGCACCAGCGCATCATCCTCGCCACGAACGTGGCGGAGACGTCGCTGACCGTGCCGTCCATCCGCTATGTGGTGGATCCGGGCCTGGCTCGTATCTCGCGCTATTCGAAAACGGCGAAGGTGCAGCGCCTGCCGATCGAGCCGATCTCGCAGGCGAGCGCCGACCAGCGCGCCGGCCGATGCGGCCGTGTGGCCGACGGCATCGCCATCCGCCTGTATTCGCATGACGATTACGAGGAGCGTCCGCAGTTCACCGACCCCGAGATCCTGCGCACGTCGCTGGGCGCCGTGGTGCTGCAGATGCTGGCCGTCGGCGTGGCGAACACCGCCAGGGACGTGACCGACTTCGGGTTCATCGACCCGCCGGATATCAAGGCGGTGTCCGACGGCTTCAACGAGCTGACCGAGCTGGGCGCGATTTCGCGCGGACGCGGGCATGGGCGCGAGCGCGGCGGAAGCGGACGCGATGGCCGCGGCGGCGCAGACCGTAATGCCGCGCGCCGGTCGAACGGCTCCGACGTGCGCCTGACGAAAATCGGCCGCCAGCTGGCGCGCCTGCCCATCGACGTGCGCCTGGGACGCATGGTTATCCAGGCCTCGCGCACCACTCCCGACACCCTCGCCGCCGTCCTCGTCATCGTGGCGTTCATGAGCCTGCAGGACCCGCGCGAACGCCCCGAGGAGAAGCGCGACGAGGCCGACCGCATCCACAACCGCTACGCCGACCCCACCTCCGACTTCCTCACGGCCCTCAATATCTGGGATTCCTTCTGGCAGGCGGATGGCGAGCCATCGAACTCCCAGCTGCGCCGCCGCTGCCAGGCCGAGTTCATGAACTACCTGCGCATGCGCCAGTGGCGCGACCTGTTCGCGCAGCTGCGCCAGATGTGCGGCGAGCTGCATTTCACGGTGGGCTCGCCCCAGCCCGTCGAACGCCCCTCCCAGGACGTGCGGCGCATGCCGATGAACCAGCAGGCCGCGCACAGCCTCGTGTGCTCGTGGGACTCCGACTCCATCCACCGCTCCATGCTCTCCGGCCTGCTGTCGAATATCGGCATGCAGGTGGTGCGCCAGCCCAAGGCCTCCCAGTTCGCGGGGCTGACGGGCGCCGCCCGCGCCAGGGCCATGAAGCGCGCGGCCAAGCAGTCGAAGAACGAGTACCAGGGTGCCCGCGGCGTGCATTTCGGCCTCTTCCCCGCCAGTGCCACGGCGAAGGCCACGCCGGCGTGGGTCATGGCCGGCGAGCTTGTGGAGACAAGCCGCCTGTGGGCGCGCTCCGCCGCGGCCATCGACCCCACGTGGGCCGAGGACCTTGCGGGGGATCTGGCGCGCACCACGTATTCGGAGCCGCATTGGTCCGGCTCGGCCGGCGCCGCGGTGGCGAGCGCCACGGTGCTGCTCTACGGCCTGCCAATCGTGCAGGGGCGCACCGTGCAGTGGGCGCGCATCAACCCGGCGCAGGCGAGGATGTTCCTGATCCGCCAGGGCCTGGTGGAAGGCGACATCCACGAGCGTTTCCCCTACGATTCCTTCGTCGAGCGCAACCGGCGCGTCGTCGAGGAGGCGGACGAGGAGACGAACCGCACGCGGCGCATCGTGGATGCCGTGGACGACGAGGACCTCGTGGAGTTCTACGACGCGCAGCTGCCCGAGTCGGTGACGAGCCTGGCGGCGCTGGGCGCATGGTGGCGCGGACACCATGACGAGGACCCGCATCTGCTCGACTTCGACCCGTCGAAGGTGGAGCGCCTGCGCACGACGGACGGCGCGGACCTCGACGCATACCCGGACCGCTGGGTGACGCGCGGCACGGACGGCCGGCAGATCGCGCTGCGCCTGACGTATGTGTATGACACGTCGGCGCCGAACGACGGCATCACCGTGCATATCCCCATCGAGATGCTCTCGCGCCTGCGCCCTGACGAGTTCACGTGGACAGTGCCCGGATTCCTCGACGACCTCATCGTGGCGACCATCCGCTCGCTGCCCAAGGCGCTGCGCGTGCAATTCGTGCCGGCGCCGGACACGGCCGCGAAGATCCGCCAGTGGATCGACGACACCTACCCCACGCTTCCCGGAGCGGTGACGCCCCATAACGGCGACGAGCTGGACGAGGCGGCGCAGGTGCCCGATTTCGAGCATGTCTTCACGCAGGCTGCGATCGCCGTGGTCGGCGCGCAGCTGCACCCCGAGGTGTGGACGGCCGAGCGCCTCGAGCGCATGCCGGCGCATCTGCGGCTGACGTTCAGCGTGGAGGAATCCGCGCGTGGCGGGCACGGACGCGGACGCGGGCACGGCGGCAACGGCGGCGGGCACAGGCGCGGCGGCAAGCCGAAGGTGCTCGGCGAGTCCAAAAGCCTCGTGGAACTGCAAAGGCGTTTCGAACGCGAGGCCGTGGAGTCGGCCCGCGCCACTATTACGAAGGAGGCCACGAAGGCCGGCGAGCAAGGCAAGGTGGTGGAGCAGGCGAATCTGCTGCACAAGGCCGGCGCCACAAGCGTGCCGCGGCGCCAGCTGCTGTGGAACGCTGCGCTCGACGCGCTGCGCCTGCCCGCCGAACGCGTGTCGTCGCGATGGCTGGGCTCCGAGGCGCTGATGCTGGCCTCCGCACCGTATTCGTCGACGCCGGCCTTGGTGGAGGATATCCAGCTGGCCACGGTCAAACGCCTGTTGCCGACCGTCGACTCCTGCGCCGACGACGAGCAACTGGCCGATGCGGTGGCGGGCGTGCGCGAGATTTACGAAGACACGGTCTATGACGTGGCCCGGGACGTCATCGCCATCCTCAAGCGTTACGCGCAGGTGGAGAAGGCCGTGTCGGGGCCGGCGTCGCTGCCTCTGCTGTCGGTGCTGCAGTCGATCCGCGAGCATATCTCGACGCTTGTGTTCGACGGATTCGTCGGCGCCGTTCCCCCGGACGCGCTGCGCGGCATCGAACGATACCTGCACGCCGACCTCATGCGCCTCGAGAAGGCCAAAACGGACAAGGACCGCGACGTGCGCTGGGCCTGGCAGGCGCAGGAGGCGCATGACATCGTGGATGCCGCGCGCAAGGCGGCGGACGCCACGCCCGCCGGCGCCGGCCATGACGCGGCCCTCGACCGCGCCGAGCGCGTGCGGTGGATGTACGAGGAGTTCCTTGTCTCGCTGTGGGCGCAGGAGCTGGGCACGCCGCATCCCGTCAGCATCAAGCGTATGAAGAAGGCGCTCGCCGCCTGACGCGGCGGGCTGCAGATACGGGCGGGCGTTCCGAATCGTGCATGCGGCTAAACGCGGTTCGCACCGTCACCCGACGCATCGCCGTCACCCGACGCATCGCCGTCACCCCTGCCATCGCGCCTCACGCCATCGCGTCCCTTGCCATCGTGCGTATGGCGGCCGACGGTGCGGCTGGATGACCTCTCGTCGTAGGCCCGCCACCCGCCGGGCGGCGGCGTGGGCACGGAGCCGACGACGTTGATTCCCAGACCGTCGAGCACCGACGACTGCCGCGCCGGCTGCTCCCCCACACTTCCGTGGGATGGACGCGCCGAATGCAGGCCGGCACCATCGGAGGCGGGCATGGCGTCGGCATCCGCCGAACCGCTCGCGACATCGCCCGGCGTCGTAATTCCCGCGACGCCTAGGTCATCTACTCCGCCCGCGTCGCCGGCCCGGCCGCCGCGTATCACATCGTCGAACAGCGCCTGCTTGAGAATCTCGTCGTCGAGACCCGGGTGTCCGGTGAATACGAAGGAGGCGGCATCGTCGGCCATCGCGGTGAGGGTGGACGCGCTCACGTCATCGCCGTCGCCCTCTTGCGTTCCGGAATGCCGGCCTGCGTACAGGTCCACCGTCTCAGGCATCCGGGGCATGGTCGCCAGATCGAGCGGATCGAGCGCCTCAGGCGTGGCCATGTTCAGCCGCTGCAACTCGGCGTACGGCCGCACCATGGCAAGGAAGCGCTGCTCGAACTCATCCCGCGGCACGTCAAGATCGTCCAGAACGGACTGATACATGAGGATGTAGGCAACGAAGACGGCGTAATACACCACACGGCGGTCGTGCTCCGACATGGGGTTCTCGGATGTTGAGGCCTCGCCCACAAAAGACGAGTAGACGCCTCGGATGAACGACATGACGATATAGCGCAGGTTCGGTGTGCCGTCGAAGGCCTCGAGCAGAACGTGGTATTCCTCGTGGTGGTCGTAGATGTAGTCGGTGGCGGCGGAGACGAAATCCTCGAGATGCTCGGCATCGACCGTGACGTGACGCTGGCGCAGGTAGTCGACGAAGACGTAGCTGTGGCGGAAGTAGAAGGCCCGGAGGTCCTCGATGGATGAGAAATACGAGTAGAAGGTGTTGCGCGTCAGATTCGCGCGCTTCGACACATCGGTGACCGTGATCTTGCTTATGGGCTTGACCCTCAGGAGCTGCCCGAATGCTTCGAGCAGGGCCTTGACGGATTTCTCTGCATTACGCCTCATTGCTTCCATAGGCCTATTGTAAAACGATGCGTCCGCGGTGTATGGACAATCCACGGACGCATTACGCAGACATCACAGAGATATCACACAGCCACCGGACGCACACACGCCCCTCCACACGCCCCTCCACACGTCCCTGACTCGTCTCCTCCCCGCAGAACGATCCCCTCCTTGCGGAACAATCCCTCCACCTGAACAATGTGATGGGTTGCGGACAAAATACGGCGTTTCAAGGGCTGAATCGTACGGATTCTGTCCGTAAGCCATCACAGTGTTAGGGAAGCGGTGGCACCGGTATGAGAAGGAGGGCCAATGGTGGAGTGTGGCCACACTACAGGTTGCAGGGCTTAAGGACTACAGGCGCGGGAGGTACTTCTTCAGCTCGTAGGGCGTCACCTGGAGCTTGTACTCGTCCCACTCCTGGCGCTTGTTGCGCAGGAAGTACTCGAAGACATGCTCGCCGAGCACGTCGGCCACGAAATCGGATTTCTCCATCACCTTGAGGGCGGTGTCGAGCGAATCCGGCAGCGGTTCGATGCCCATCGCCTGGCGTTCCGCGTCGGTGAGCTCCCACACGTCGTCGCTCGTCGGGTCGCCGAGCACCATCTGCTTGTCGATGCCGTCGAGGCCCGCCGCAAGAAGCAGCGAGAAAGCGAGGTAGGGGTTCGTGACGGGGTCGAGCGCGCGGTACTCCATGCGGGCGGAGTTGCCCTTGCCGGGCTTGTACTGCGGGATGCGCAGGAGCGCGGAGCGATTGTTATGGCCCCAGCAGATGTAGCTGGGGGCCTCGGAGCCGCCCCACAGGCGCTTGTAGGAGTTGACGTACTGGTCGCACACGGCGGTGATCTCCGCTGCGTGATACAGGATGCCGGCGGCGAACTGGCGCGCCGTCGTCGACATGTTGAACTCCTGCCCCGCCTCGTAGAAGGCGTTCTCGTCGCCTTCGAACAGCGACATATGCGTATGCATTCCGGAACCGGGTTGGCCGGTCATCGGTTTGGGCATGAAGGAGGCGCTGATGCCGCGTTCGAGCGAGATCTCCTTGACCACCGTGCGGAAGGTCATGATGTTGTCGGCCGTCGTCAGGGCGTCGGCGTAGCGCAGATCGATCTCGTTCTGGCCGGGGCCGCTTTCATGGTGCGAGTACTCCACGGAGATGCCCATCTGCTCGAGCAGGTTCACAGTGGCGCGGCGGAAGTCCATGCCCGGGCTGCGCGGCACGTGGTCGAAGTAGCTGCCCTGGTCGATTGGCGTGGGCGGCACCGAATAGTCCGTCTGCTTCTCGAACAGGTAGAACTCGATCTCGGGATGCGTGTAGAAGGTGAATCCCTTCTCCTTGGCCTTCTCGAGCGTGCGCTTGAGCACGTAGCGCGGATCGCCGAGCGACGGGGAGCCTTCCGGCGTCAGCACGTCGCAGAAGATGCGCGCGGTGCCCTGGGGGCCGCCGCGCCACGGCAGGATCTGGAACGTGGCGGGGTCGGGCTTGGCGATCATGTCGTCCTCGGACACCCTCGTCAGGCCCTCGACGGCGGATCCGTCAAAGCCCAGGCCCTCTTCGAAGGCCGATTCCAGCTCCGCCGGTGCGATGGCCACGGACTTCAGCTGGCCGAGGACATCGGTGAACCACAGTCGGATGAAGCGGACGTCGCGTTCCTCGACGGTTCGCATGACGAACTCTTGCTGTTTATTCATGGCGCCTATCTTCCTCTGCTTATGTTGCGGATACTTTAACACCAGATCACCCGAATCGGCATGCCGGGAGGAACCGACATGCCGGAAGGGCGGCGCGTCAGGCGCGGGCCACCTCGAGCGCCTCCTCAAGCGTGAACGCCTTGGCGTACAGCGACTTGCCGAGGATCGCCGCGTCCACGTTCGAGCCGATGGCCGCGATGGCGCGGATGTCGTCGAGCGAGGAGATGCCGCCGGACGCCGTCACCTTTGCGTCGGTGCGCTCGGCCACTTCGCGCAGCAGGTCGCAGTTGGGGCCGCTCATCATGCCGTCGCGGCGCACGTCGGTCACCACGTAGCGGCTGCAGCCGGCCTTGTTGAGCATGTCGATGGTCTCGAACAGGTCGCCGCCGTCGCGCGTCCAGCCGCGGGCGGACAGCGTGTGGCCGCGCACGTCGAGGCCGACGGCCACGCGGTCGCCGTATTTCTTGATGACGGAGGCGGTCCACTCGGGGTTCTCGAGGGCGGCGGTGCCGATGTTGACGCGGGCGGCGCCGGCATCGAGGGCGGCGCTCAGCGAGGCGTCGTCGCGGATGCCGCCGGACAGCTCGATCTTCACCTTGTCTCCGAGCTCGGCCACGATGGCACCGAGCTGGTCGCGGTTGTCGCCCGTGCCGAAGGCGGCGTCGAGGTCGACGAGGTGGATCCATTCGGCGCCGGCGTCGACCCAGGTCTGGGCGGCCTCGAGCGGGCTGCCGTAGTCGGTTTCCGAACCGGATTCGCCCTGGCGCAGGCGCACGGCCTTGCCGTAGCGCACGTCGACGGCGGGAAGAAGTGTGATCATTGCTGTCCTTTCATTGCTTCTGTCAGATGCGCAGATGCGCAGATGCGCAGGCGGCGCCGGTCAGAACGAGTCGACCCAGTTGCGCAGCAGGCGGGCGCCGGCGTCCGCGGATTTCTCCGGATGGAACTGCGTACCCGTCAGGGAGCCGCGCTCGATGGCCGCCACAAAGCGGCTCTGGCCGTAGTCGCACCACGTGATGGAAGTCTGCGTGGCGGAATCGGGGAAATACGAGGCGTGCCGCCCGTCGGCGGAGGGGTTCATGACGCCGTAGGAGTGTACGAAGTAGAAGCGCTCCTTCTCCACGCCGCGCAGCACGGCAGTGGTGTCGGGCGCCTCGACGGTGTCCCAGCCCATATGCGGCACGACGGGCGCATCCAGACGGTCCACGGTTCCGCCGAACAGGCCCAGGCCTTCGGCGCGGATGCCGCCCTCGAGGCCATCGTCGAAAAGAACCTGCATGCCGACGCACACGCCCAGAACCGGCTTGCCGGCGGCCACGCGGTTGTACACCACCTGGTCTCCCCCGGCGCGGCGCAGTCCTTCGGCGCACGCCTCGAAGGCGCCCACGCCGGGCACGACGACGCCGTCTGCCGCCATCGCCGCGTCATAGTCCGACGTGAGGCTCACGTCGAGTCCGAGGTTCGCCACGGCGCGAACCATGGAGCGCACATTGCCGAAGCCATAGTCAAAAACGACGATCGAGGTCATGGTCCTCCTTGGGTTGGTGAGGATGGTGAGTGTGGTGCCCGCGCGGCATGCCGCGGGATGCGGCTGGCGGGCTCCACGCGATGTTGTACCACGCGGTTGTTGCCGGCATTGTCCGCCGGCGCGGCGTCCGCTACCACTCTAGCCTGTCGGCGGGCGCCGCGCGTCGCAGGTGACGTCACAGGTCGACGGGGCCGCCCTCGTTCCACGGGTCGGAGCCGGAATTCCCGTCGCCGTCGGTACCGTTGACTTTCCCGTTTCCGGCGTCGCCATCGTTGGAATTCCCATCGTGGGAATCGCCATCGTGGGAATTCTTGCGGCGGCGATGCAGGAAGCCGAAGCGGCGCGGACGGTCCTGGCCGGGCAGATGGCGCACCACCTGCTGGAGCACGCCGAAGGAGGCCGCCTTGGTGTAGTCCTGGGAATCCAGGGGCACGATCGAGGGGTCGTTGAGGAGTTCGTCCAGTGACACCTGCCCGACGAGAAGATCCTCCACCCAGGCCGGCGCGTTGGCGAAGACGATGGGCGGCGGGAACGATTCGCCCTGCTGTCCGTTGACCCACTGGTGCGCCTCGATGCGGCCCGCGCGGTTGACCACGAGGATGGCCGACAGGCCTGTGACGAGCTTCGTCAGATGCGCGGCCGCGTCCTCGGGATGCGAGCCGTCGAGGTTCTTGAGGATGGCGACGGCGCCGAAGCGGTCGCCGATGCAGTAGTCGTCGACGTCGGCGAGCACGGATAGCGCCGCAAGCACATCCGGATCGCGCAGGCGCGTGATGAGCAGTGCGCTGCTGGCCTTCTCCCCCAGCATCTGCATGAGGGACGATTCGAGGTCCTCGACATCCTTGAGATCGCGGTCGAAATCGTCGGCGGCATCGGTCGGGGCGACGTCGGAGGAATCTGCGGTATCGGCGGCGTCAGCGTCCAAGGCGTCGGAGGCGGACGATTCCGCCGCCTCGTTACGCTCCAGCGCGGCGTTCATCTCGTTGATCGCCGAATGGTCGGCGTCGGCGAAATCCTGCTCGAATCCGGCGAAGGCGGCGTCGATGTCGGCGTCGCTCAGCTCGTCGGCGGCGCCATCGTGGGACGCGGCGAACGCGGCGCCATCGTGCGCCTGTCCGTCATCGCGGCTCTCGCCGCCGTCACGATTCTCGCCACCGTCATTCTGGCCACCGTTGTTCGCGCCGAACGCATCGTCGCGGCCGTCGTTCGCGCCATCCGACGGATCGGACGGCGTGTTGTCGGGAAAATCAGTCATGATGCCCTCTCAGAGCGCACCCTTGGTGCTGGGGATGATGCCCGCGATGCGCGGGTCGATGGCGACGGCGCTGCGCAGCGCGCGGGCCAGCGCCTTGAACTCCGCCTCGGCGATATGGTGCGGGTCGCGGCCGGCAAGCACCTGCATATGCATGCAGATGCCTGCGTGCATGGCGATGGATTCCATCACATGGCGCACCAGCGAGCCGGTGAAGTGGCCGCCGATCATGCAGAACTCGAAGCCCTCGGGCTCGCCGGTGCACACGCAGTACGGGCGGCCGGAGATATCGATGACGCAGCGGGCCAACGCCTCGTCGAGCGGAACGGTGGCGTCCGCGAAGCGCGTGATGCCGGCCTTGTCCCCCAGCGCCTGCTTGAGGGCCTCGCCGAACACGATGGCGGTGTCCTCCACGGTGTGGTGCACGTCGATGTCGGTGTCACCACGGGCGGACACGCTCAGGTCGATGAGCGAATGCTTGCCGAGCGCCGTGAGCATGTGGTTGTAGAACGGGACGGTGGTCTCGATGTCGGTTTTCCCGGTGCCGTCGAGGTCGAGGCTCAGCTCGATGCTCGATTCGCTGGTGGTGCGGGTGATGGTGGCTGTACGGGCCATGCTTCCTCTTTTCTCTCGGCCGGGGGCCGGAATTCATAGTGCGAGGTTCATAATGCAATCGGCCGCACGGCCGCGAATGCGGTCTGCGGCCGATGGGCGGGGGCGCGCTAGCGCTGCTCGGCGAGTCGGATCACCTCGAGGAAGGCGGACTTGAACGCCTCCATCTCCTCGTCGGTTCCCATGCACACGCGCAGCCAGCCCTCGGGGCCGACGTCGCGGATGAGCACGCCGCGGTTGAGCAGTTCGTTGAAAATCCACTCGCGGTCGTCGAACACGCCGAAGAACACGAAGTTCGAATCGGTGTCGGCCACCTGGATTGGCTTGCCCTTGTACGTCTGCTGGCGGAACCAGTCGACGAGGGCGTCGCGCGTGTCGCGCAGATGGCCGACCTGCGCCAGCTGCTCGTCCGTGTGGTCGAGGGCGGCGAGGGCCACGGCCTGCGTGACAGCGCTCAGATGGTACGGCATGCGCACGATGCGCAGCGAGTCGATGACGCCGGTGTTGGCGGCGATGTAGCCGACGCGGGCGCCGGCGTAGGCGAAGGCCTTCGACATCGTGCGGCTCACCGCGAGGTTCGGGTGGTCGGCGATCAGCGTGGTGGCGCTCGGCTTGCCGGGGCGTCGGAACTCGATATACGCCTCATCCACCACGAGCAGCGGATGCGTGCCCTCGGGCGCGCCATCCACACCGGCTTTCTCGCAGGCGGCGAGAAGGGCCTCGATCTGCTCCATCGTGGCAGGCGTGCCGGTCGGGTTGTTCGGGCTCGTGATGAGCACGATGGACGGGCGCGTCTCGAGGATGGCCTTCACGGCCGCGTCCACGTCAAGCGTGAAATCGGCGTTGCGCGGCACGGTCGTCCATGCGGTGAAGGTGTCGCGCGCGTACTCGGGGTACATCGAGTACGTCGGGGCGAAGCCGAGGGCGGTGCGGCCGGGGCCGCCGAAGGCCTGGAACACCTGGAGCATGATCTCGTTGGAGCCGTTCGCCGCCCAGATCTGCTCAGGCTCGAGCTCGACCTGGGATTCCTTGCGCAGGTACGCGGCGAGCGCCTTGCGCAGCTCCACGTGCTCGCGGTCCGGGTAGCGGTTGAGGGTCGGCGCCACGGCGCGCACGCGCTCGAGAATCGTGTCGATCACGGCCTCGCTCGGCGCGTACGGGTTCTCGTTGACGTTCAGGCACACCGGCACGTCGAGCTGCGGGGCGCCGTAGGGCTCCTCCCCCGCCAGGTCGTTGCGCAGCGGCAGATTGGAGGGGATGCTCATCGAAGGCCGGCCTCCTGCTCCTGCTCCTCAAGCGTGGCCTTGTCATACGGGTCGTGCACGAAGCGGGTCAGGACGCACTCGCCGTGGCCCGGAAGGTCTTCCTGGACGGCGAAATCGTTGATGCGGGCGGCGAGCTCCTTGAGGCCGTTCTCGTCGTATTCGATGACCTCGACCGGCTTCATGAAGGTGTGCACGCCGAGGCCGGAGGCGTAGCGCGCGGTGCCGCCGGTGGGCAGCACGTGGTTGGAGCCCGACATGTAGTCGCCCAGCGGGACCGGGGAGAACGGGCCGCGGAAGATGGCGCCGGCATTGTGGATGCGGGCGATCGTGGAATCCGGGTCGGCCGTCTGGATCTCGAGGTGCTCGGCGGCGTAGGCGTTGGCCACGTCGATGGACTGATCGAGGCCGTCGGTCATGATGATGCCCGACTGAGAGCCGGAGAGGGACTTCTGGATGCGCTCGGCGTGCTCGGTGCGCGGCACGCGGGCCTGCAGCTCGGCGCGCACGGCGTCGGCGAGTTCCTGCGAGTCGGTGATGAGCACGGAGCCGGCGAGCTCGTCGTGCTCGGCCTGGCCGATGAGGTCGGCGGCCACGAAGCGCGGGTCGGCGGTGGAATCGGCGAGGATGGCGATCTCGGTGGGGCCGGCCTCGGCGTCGATGCCGACGGAGCCCGCCACGAGATGCTTGGCGGTGGCCACGAAGATGTTGCCCGGGCCGGTGATCTTGTCGACCGGCTCGCACAGGATCTCGCCATCCTGCGGCTCGGAGCCCTTGGCGCCGAACGCGAACATGGCGATGGCCTGGGCGCCGCCCACGGCGTACACCTCGTCGACGCCGAGGATGGCGCAGGTGGCGAGGATGGACTGGGCGGGCAGGCCGTCCGGGTCGGTTTTGCTCGGCGGGGTGGCGATGGCGAGCGACTCGACGCCCGCGGCCTGCGCCGGAACGGTGTTCATGATGACGGATGACGGATAGACGGCCTTGCCGCCGGGCACGTACAGGCCGACGCGCTGCACCGGGATCCACCTTTCGGCGACGCGGGCACCGGGGGCCAGATCGGTGTGGAAGTCCTGCGGGACCTGGGATTCGCTGACCTTACGGCAGCGGCGCACGGATTCCTCGATGGCCGCGCGCACCTTGGGGTCGAGGTTGTCGAGGGCCTTCTGCATGGCCTCGCGGGGAACGCGGAGGTTCTTCGGACGCACGTGGTCGAACTTCTCGGCGAAATCGCGAAGGGCGGCGGCGCCGCGGGCCTTCACGTCCTCGAGAATCGGCTTGACGAGCTCCGTGGCCTCGCCCACGCCCATCGTGGCGCGCGGCATGGCCTCGAGGAGCTCTGCGCGGGTCAGCTTCTGGCCGCGCAGATCGATGGTCCTGATGGTGATGTCTTCCGGTTTTGTCATACAGCCGAGTATAGGGTCGCAAGCCGACACGCACGCGCCCCGTACGCACTGTGGACATGTGCGAACGGGGCGCTGGGGTTGGGCGGAGTGCGGCCGCGGGTGGGGCCGCCCGTGCGGTATCAGAACTTGTTGCTCATGTCGCCGGCGGAATCGTCCGTGGTGAGCTTCCAGCTGCGGCCGTTCTGATACAGGCCGAGGAAGGTGGAGGCGTCGTCGCCGTCTCCGGTCTGGTACAGCACGATGGTGATGTCGTCGATGGCGTCGCTGCCCACGCCGGTGAGCGTCCAGGCGGCGATCGGGGCGCCGCCGAAGTCCGTGCGCTGGCCCGGCGCGAGCGCGTAGTCGGCGTGCACGGCATGCGCGGTGGCCGACTTCGACGATGACGATGTGGAAGAGCTGGAGCTCGAGCTGGGGCTTGACGATGCGGACGGCGACGCGCTGGCCGAGGCGCTGGAGGACGAGCCGGAGGAACTCGACGACGCGGTCGAGTTTTCCTTGATGTCGATCGAGGTGGCGGTCATCGTCACGGTCGTCGACGGATCGCCCGCGACCGTCCACGTGGTGCGCAGGCCCGCGGGAATCCGCTTGGACGAGACCGCGAGCAGCGAGTTGCCGCTCACGCCGCCGGCGTCCTTGGAGTTCTGGAACGCCGCGCTCATGCTGCTCGTCGCGGCGGACAGCTTGCCGCTGTCGGATTCGAAGGATTGGCGCGACTCGAGCAGCTGGTACGGGGCGGCGCTCGAATCGTAATTATTCAAATCCGTCTGCGCCTGCGACAGCGCCGCGTTCACCGTGGCGATGTACCCCTCGGTGACCGTGGCCTGGGACGACGCGGTCTGGCTGTTGTACGTGGAGATGAGCTGGTTGGCGGCATCGACGTTTGTGCGCAGCGTGTTCATGGCGGTCGTCACGCCGGTCTCCACCTCGCCCGAACCGGCGGCTTTCATGGCCTCGTTGACCTGGTTCTCGAGGTTTACAAGACGGTTCGCGTAGGTCTCCAGCTGGTTGTTCGCGTCGACGTACTGGTTCTGCGTATGCGGCTGGGCCGAGTAATACGTGGGCACATCGTCGAGCAGACGCTGGGACTGGGTGCGCACGTCGCTGAAATCGTCGACCGTCGAGGAATTCGACGTGTATTGGTGGAGCAGGTCGAGCGCCGCCTGCGAACTGTTGAGCGTGGCGCTCATGGAGGCGCGCGCCTCGGTGACCTTCTCCACATTGTCGGCGTACAGCTCGGCCTGGTTCGTGGAGCTGCCGCCGCGCCAGTTGCGGAACGCGACCGCGCAGATGGCGACGACGGCTATGACGGTGACGATGATGATGCCGGTGCGCATCACCTTGAACCGGCGCTCGTGGCGCTGCCTGAGCCTGAGAAGCTCCGCATCGTCGAACGCATCGTCATACTCAGTGCCGTAGTCGTTGCTGCTCATAGACCCCTACCCTAGCGCAACGCGCGCCCAAACCCTACCGCGACCGGATTTCCTCCCCCTCCTAGCAACTCACCCCTCCTGACAAAACCCACCCTTCCTAACAATGTGATGGGAAACGGACATAATCGGCGGATTCCAGAGCAAAAACGCCGGAATTCTGTCCGCAAGCCATCACACTGTTATTGGAAGACAACCCCGCTCAGGACCAATCGCTTCGGGAAATCAGAGAATCAGGAGATGCAGGAGGGACCGAAAAGGGCCTTGAGCTCGCCGAACATCGAGGCGTTGCGCGACACGCGGAAGCCGTCGCCGCACACGATGTCCACCTGCATGGTTCCGGCTTTCGCGACAGAGCCGCCGGCGGCCGCAGCGCCGTCCGCACCCGCGGCGCTGATTCCTGCACCAGCCGCGCCAGCGCCGGTCGGAACGCCGAGGATATGCAGTCGCACCGGCGACATGCCGTGATAGCGCCCGAGGATCTGCCGCAGCTGCGACATGCTGCGCGTGGTGCACTGGCGCATCGACAGCGTCAAGTCGAGCGGCTCGTTGCCCGAGGCATCCACGTGCACGGCATCGAGGCCGTTGGCGCGCATCTCCACCTCGTCCTCGCGCACATCGAGGAATCCGCGCACGCGCACCACGTTGTCGGCATGCAGCTCCTCCTGGAACTGCTGGTACGTGTTGCCGAAGAACAGGCAGTGCATGGAGCCGTTGAGGTCCTCTATCGTGATGATCGCCCACGGCTTGCCCTTCTTCGACACCTTGCGCTGCACGTCGGTGATGAGTCCGGCGAGCGTCACCTGCATCTGGTTGGCGCTCTCCCCCATGCTCCGGCCGATGTCGATGGCCTTGGCGATCGACATGTCGCTGAGCTCGCTGAGCACGGAGGCCATGCCGTTGAGCGGATGGTCCGACACGTACAGGCCGAGCATGTCGCGTTCGAAGGTCAGGCGCGTCTTCTTGTCCCAGTCGGGGATGTCGGGCACGGAGATCTCGGCGTCGTTAAGCAGGTCGTCGCCGCCATCGTCACCGTCGCTCATGATGGAGAACAGGTCGAAGACGCCCTGGGCCTCCTTGCGCTTGATGGGCACGATCTGGTCGATGGCCGAGTCACAGATCGTGAACAGCGCACGTCGGTTGGGGTCGATGGAGTCGAAGGCACCGCCCTTGATCAACGATTCGACGACGCGCTTGTTGAGCACCGTGATGGGCACTCGCTTGACGAAGTCGAGGAAGTTGGCGTATTTGCCGTTCTCGGTACGCTCGGCCACGATGTCTTCGACGACTTTTTCGCCGACGTTGCGGATGGCGCCCATGCCGAAACGCACGACGTCGCCGACGGCGGAGTACTTGGCCACCGATTCGTTGACGTCGGGCTGAAGCACCTTGATGCCCATGCGGCGCGCCTCCGCCAGGTACAGGGCGGTTTTGTCTTTGTTCGAGGTTTCGTTCTGCAGCAGCGCGGCCATGAACTCCACCGGGTAATGCGTCTTGAGATACGCGGTCCAGTACGAGATGAGGCCGTATGCGGCGGAGTGCGCCTTGTTGAACGCGTAGCCGGCGAAGGGCAGGAACACGTCCCACACGGCCTGCGCCGCCTCGCGGCTGTAGCCGTGGTCCATCATGCCCTGGAAGAACGGTCCCTGTTCCTTGGCCAGTACCTCGGGCTTCTTCTTGCCCATGGCGCGGCGCAGCACGTCGGCTCGGCCGAGCGAGTAGCCGGCGAGGATTCGCGCGGCGGACTGCACCTGCTCCTGGTACACGATGAGACCATACGTCTCGCCGAGCACGCCTTTGAGCGGCTCATCCACCTCCGGGTGGATCGGGGTGATCGCCTGCAGGCCGTTCTTTCGCTTGGCGTAGTTGATATGCGAGTTCATATCCATCGGGCCCGGTCGGTACAGGGCGATAAGGGCGGAGATATCGTTGAAGTTATCGGGCCGCAGCTGGCGCAGCAGGCCGCGCATGCCGTCGGAATCGAGCTGGAAGACGCCAAGCGTGTCTCCTCGCGACAGCAGCTGGTAGGTCGCTTTGTCATCCAGCGGAATCCGGCCGAGCTCGACGTGCTCGCCGCGGTTGGACTCGATGTTCTCCAGCGTGTCCCTCATCACCGTGAGGTTGGCAAGGCCGAGGAAGTCCATCTTGACAAGGCCGAGGGTTTCGCAGGTGTGGTACTCGAAGGTGGTCGTCACCGTGCCGTCGGTGCGCTGCATCAGCGGCGAGGTGTTCGTGATCGGCTGCGAGGCCATGATCGTGGCGCAGGCGTGCACGCCGGTCTGACGGATCAGGCCCTCGATGCCGCACGCCTCGTCGTAGATGCGCTTGTTGTCGGCCGTGGACTCGACCACGCCGCGGAACTCGGCGGCCTCGTCGTAACGCTTGGCCTGCGGGTTGAATGCATCACGCAGCGTGATGTCCTTGCCGCCTTGGGCCGGCGGAAGCGCCTTGCACAGCTGGTCGCCGACGTTGTAGTCGTACCCCATGATGCGCGCGGAGTCCTTGATGGCCTGCTTCGTCTTGATGGTGCCGTACGTCACGCACTGCGCCACCTTGTCTCGGCCGTATTTCTCCATCACGTATTCGAGCACGCGGGCGCGGCCCTCGGGGTCGAAGTCGACGTCGATATCCGGCAGGCTCACGCGCTCCGGGTTGAGGAAGCGTTCGAAGATCAGGCCGTGCTTCAGCGGGTCGAGCTCGGTGATGCCCATGGCGTACGACACCATGGAGCCTGCCGCGGAGCCACGGCCCGGCCCCACCATGACGCCGTGGGACTTCGCCCAGTTGATGTAGTCCGACACCACGAGGAAGTATCCGCAGAACTGCATCTGGCAGATGACGCCGCATTCGTAGTCCGCCTGGCGCGCCACCTCCTCGGGCACGCCGTCGGGGTAGCGCACGCGCAGGCCGTCGTCGACCTTCTTGAGGAACAGCGACGTGGCGTCCCACCCCTCGGGGCAGTCGAACTCCGGCATGAACGCGCCGTCCTCGTGGTCGTCGAACATGACGTTGCAGCGCTCGGCGATGCGCAGCGTGTTGTCGCACGCCTCGGGGAACTCCTTGAACAGCTCGCGCATCTCCTGCGCGGTGCGGATGTAGTAGCCGGTGCCGTCGAATTTGAAGCGGTCGGGGTCGTCCTTGTGGGAGCCGGAGTTGATGCACAGCATGTCGTCCTGCGCCACGGCGCCCTCGGGCGTGACGTAGTGCGAATCGTTGGTCACGACGAGCGGCGCGCCGATTTTCTTCGCGATCTCCACGAGCTCGCGGCGCACGCGGCGCTCGATCTCGAGGCCGTGGTCCATGAGTTCGACGTAGTAGTTCTCCTTGCCGAAGATGTCCTGGTACTCCCCCGCCGCGCGCAACGCCTCGTCGAACTGGCCCAGGCGCAGTCTCGTCTGCACGATGCCCGAAGGGCAGCCCGTGGTGGCGATGATGCCTTTGTGGTAGGTGTTGAGCACCTCCTTGTCCATTCGCGGCCACTTGCCGAACAGACCCTCGAGGTTCGCCACCGACGACGCCTTCATGAGGTTGACGAGACCTTCGTCGTTCTCCGCCCACATCGTCATATGCGTGATGGCGCCGCCGCCGGAGACATCGTCCGACCGCTGTTCCGCCGTGCCCCAGTGCACGCGCGTCTTGTCCTGACGGGCGGTCTCCGGGGTGACGTAGGCCTCGATGCCGATGATCGGCTTGACGCCGGCGTCGACCGCGGTGCGCCACAGTTCGTAGGCACCGTGCATGTTGCCGTGGTCCGTGATGCCCACGGCGGTCTGCCCCAGCTCCGCGACATGCGCCACCAGCTCATTGATGCGCGCGGCACCGTCGAGGATGGAGTAATGCGTATGCACGTGAAGGTTCACGAACGAATCATCTGTTGTCTCAGCCATGCCACCCATCGTACTAGTCGAACATGCGTTCGGCAACTGTTCTTGGAAAATCGTGGAAAATGCACGCGTGTCGAGCGTGTCGCGCCATGAGGGCCGCGCCGACCGAATGCCGTGCCAACCGAACGCCAGCCGCGCCGACCGCCGACCGGCGCCATCGTCTACCTCTCGGCCTCCGCCTCGCGCGCGGCCTTGCGCTCGCGCAACACATCAAGCGCATGCCGCAGGTCGGCGGGATACCCGCATTCCACATGCTGCCACACATGCGTGCGCGGGTGCCGGAAGTCAAGCATCGTGGCGTTGAGCCACTGCCGGTCGAGCCCCAGTTCCCGGGAGAGCTTCGGGTTCGCGCCGTACATGGGGTCTCCCACGAGCGGATGCCCGATGGACGAGAAATGCACGCGAATCTGGTGCGTGCGCCCCGTCTCGAGGTTCACGGAGACGAGCGTGGCGTCGCCGAAGCGCTCGATGACGTCCCAGTGCGTCACCGCGGGCTTGCCCGACGGCGTGACGGTGAAGCGGAAGTCGCTGACCTTGTCGCGCCCGATCGGCGCCTCGATCGTGGCCTTGTCCTGCCTGAGATTGCCCTGCACCACGGCCGTGTATGTTTTCTTCACTTCGTGGTGGGCGAACTGGCGACGCATCTCCTTGTATGCGAGGTCGGACTTGCACACGAGCATAAGGCCCGACGTGCCCACGTCGAGGCGTGACACGATTCCCTGCCGCCCCGGCGCGCCGAGGCTCGTGATATGCACACCGCGCGCCAACAGACTGCCGAGCACGGTGGGGCCGGTCCAGCCGGCGGAGGCATGCGCCGCTACGCCGACCGGCTTGTTCACCACCACCACGTCGTCGTCCTCGTACACGATTTCCATCGTGTCGCATACGGGCTCGGGCACATCCTTCTCCTCGCGCAGCTCGATGTCGACCATGTCGCCGACGAGCAGACGCGCGGATTTGTCCATTGTGCGGCCCATGACGCTCACCTCGCCGGACTCGATGAGGTCCGCGGCCTGGGAACGCGACACGCCGAGCATTTTCGCCACGGCCACGTCGAAGCGCTTGCCGATGAGGGCGTCGGGGGCAGGAACGTATGTCATCCCCGCTCCTCCTTCACGCCGGATTCGGCTACGCGGGTTTCGGACGTGCCATCTCCGGAGGCGCCGGCGGACGTGCCATCTCCGGAAGCCGCGGCCTCGGGCTTCCTGGCGCCGAACGGCACGTCGAACACGACGAGCAACACGATGGCCACGGCCGCCACCGTCAGCTCGATGTCGGCCACATTGCCCACCGACCAGCCGTAGTCGATGAAATCCACCACGCGGCCGTTGAGGAAGCCGTCGGCGTAGATGACGCGGTCGATGAGGTTGCCGAACGCACCGGCGAAGCAAAACGAAAGTGCCACGGCCCATCGCATCGACGCGGTGCGCCACACAAGGTAGCACAGCACCACGCAGGCGGCGATGGCGAGGATGGAGATCACTCCCGTGGCGCCCGACCCCATGCCCAGCGACGCGCCGGGGTTGCGCAGCAGGCGCAGCCCCAGCTGGTTATTCACGAGGCTCACGCGGCGGCCGTTCGACAGATGCGTGAGCGCGAGGTTCTTCGTCGCCTGGTCGAGCGCAATAAGCACCGCGGCGACGAGAAGGAACACGGTGATGCGCCGTCCGCGGCCGGAGGCGGGGTCGGGCGCCTGTGATGCCCGCTCAGGCGCGGAAGGCGCCCCGTCCCCGGAATCGCCGTTGTCAGGTATGCGTTCATCCGTCGGTGTCGTCAACGCCACGCCGCTTTCCTCCGTTCCGTGAAATCGTTCTCTCATACGATTGCCCCGGCCGGAGCACGCCCCGACCGTGCAAAACTGCCACCCATCCTACCCACCACCCTGCTCAACCGCCTCATGCGAGCGACACGACGAAAGACACGACGGGCGGGCATAGCAAACGGCCGCCGCCGCACTTCAGCAAGCGCGGCCGGCGGCCGTTCATCATATGTGGGGGCAGTCATCATCGCGACAACCGCCACCTGCCGATCTCAATAACCGATTTCAGTTATTGCCCTTCTTGGCCTCGTCGGCCTTCTCGGACGGGGTCTTCTCCTTATCAGCGGGGCCGGCCTCGTAGTTGTCGGAATCCGACACCTGCGCGGTAAGCTGCGTAAGGAAGTCGGTCAGGCGAGAGCGGTACTGGTTCTCGAACTGCTTGAGGCCAGCGATGTTGTTCTCGATGACCTTCGAATCCGAGTACAGCTTCTCCTTGACCTGCTTCGAGTACTCCTCGGCCCCGCGGCGCGTCATGTCGTCGTACTGGTCGGCCTCTTTGTGCTTCTTGTCGGAGTACTGGTCGGCGGCCTGCTGGGTCTGCTTGGAGTACTGGTCCGCGGCGGCGTGCGTCTCGGCGGAGTACTGGTCGGCGGCCGCGTGCGTGTCCTTGGAGTACTGGTCGGCGGCTTCATGCGTCTTGGCGGAGTAGGAATCCGCGTCGGCATGCGTCTGGTCGGAGTAGGAATCGGCCTCGCGGCGCACCTGCTGCGAGTAATCCTCGGCCTGCACGCGCACCTTGTTGGAGTAGGCATTGGCCTTGTTCACGAGGTCATCGTGCTTCGACTGGCCGTCGGCCACGAGCTGGGCGGCGGAGGCCTTGCCCTTGTCGACGTACTGGTCGTGCAGCTGCATGGCCAGCTGGAGCATGGCGGTGGCGCGCTCCGGCTCGGTCTCGGCCGACTGCGCGGCGGACTTGATCTTCTCGAGGCTTCCGGTCTCGGCGCTCGGCTCGTTCGCCGCCACCTGCTGGCGCAGCGACTCCTCGCGCTTCTTGGAATCCTCGAGCTCGCGCTGCACCTGCTCGAGCTGCGTGCGGGCGGCGCGCATCTCGCTCTGGAACTGCGTGGACTGCTGTTGGAACTGCGCGGCCTGGGCCTTGGCGGTCTGCACCTGGTTCTGCGACTCCTGCACCTGCTGCTGGAACTGCAGGGCCTGGTTCTTCGCGGACTCCAGCTGCTGGGTCAGCTCGTTGACCTTGGAGCGGGCGCCGTCGCGATCCTTGGTGATCATCGCGATCTGCTTGTTGAGCGCGTCGGTGTCGCCGGTCGCCTGGGCGACGGCGGCGGCCTGCTGCGCGGTCAGCTGGTCGATCTGGGAGTTGAGCTGGTCGACCTGCGAGCGCAGCTGCGAGTTCTGGTTCGTCAGCGTCTCGAGCTGCTCGTCCTTGATGGAGGTCTGCTGGCTCTGGTTGGCGGCGTCGTCAAGCTGCTGCTTGGCTGCGTCCAGCTGCTGGCTGGCGGCGTCGAGCTGGGCGCGCAACTGCTCGTTCTGCGCATTGAGCTGGTCGTTCGCGGAGCTGAGCTTGTTGTTGCGATCGGTGAGCTCGTCGAGGGCGGACGTGTCACCGGCCTGCGAACGCGCGGCGTTGAGCTGCTCGCGAAGCTGGTTGTTCTCCGTCTGCATCGTGGCGAGCTTGTCGTTGAGCTTCGCCAGCTCCGGACCGTACGACTGCGTGGCGCCTTCGTGCGCGGCCGCGCTTCCGAGGGCCTCGACGGTCTCGGTCACCTCATCGAGGAAGTCGTCGACTTTCTCGATGTTGTAACCTTCCTTGAACCGCACAATCGGAAAGACATGATTTCGAATGTCGTTCGGTGTCAAAAGAGCCATGCATGCTCCCCTTTTCAAATCCTATTCGTAAGCTACCTTTCCTCCTCGTAGCGGCGTCGTGACGAGCCACGCCACCGCGATTCAAGGAAGCAGCCAGAAGCTTCAATAATCGAATCGTACCCATGCTAGCACAAGGCAAGACCGCAAGCCGCGACGGCGCAAGGCCTCGCGTGTGTCCCGCGTGTGTCCCGCCCGGACGGGCGCGTTCGGCGCGACGGCGGCGCGTGCCGGAGCAAGCGCGGGCGCGGGAGGTCTCAAACGGAGGCCTCAGATGATGAACTCGAGCGCGCCGAGGATCAGCCACAGGATGATGAAGCTCGTGTCGAACTGCACCCGGCCCAGGGGAATCGGCGGGAACACTTTGCGCAGCGCGCGCAGCGGCGGCTCGGTCAGCGAATACACGATATCCGCGACCGACGCCACGAAGCCGTGGAACGACCGGCGCGAGAGCAACTGCACCCAGTCGAAGACGCAGCGCACCACGAGAACGGCGCTGTACACGCCGATAAGCCACTGTATGAATCGCAGCAGAGTAATAAGCATGTCGGACTCTTCTTTTCACATCGTCTTGTCGATCGTCTTGTCGCACCGCCATATGCGCCGGCGCGGGAGGCGCGAGCGAGGCGCGGCCTTCCGTTGTGTTTCAAGACTATTCCATGGTCCACGATTTTCGGCTTCAGCGAACGTCACGATTCCTCCCCCGCGCCCCGCTCTTCGCTTTCGTCCCGCGACCGACGCGCCCCGACGCCCTTCACTGCACACGCTCACTCACACTCAAGGCCCCCGACCCCCACAACACCCCTCCCAACCACGGGTCAAAGGCCTTCAGTGTGAGCATCCGCTCACACTGAACGGATGCGGCGTCCTCCGGATGGCGGCGCGCATAGGGATATGAATCGTTAAGGACATTGATGGCGAAAAATCCTCACCACGAACGGCCAAACCGACCACCGCACCGCCGCCGACAGGGAAAATCGTGCCCCATGGCGAAAAATCCTCACCACGAACCACCAAAGCAACCACCGCACCGCCGCCGACAGGGAAAACCGTGCCCCATGGCGAAAAATCCTCACCACGAACGGCCAAACGCCACGCCAAACAGACACCCGACCCCAAAAACACCCCTCGTGGCGAAAAATCCTCGCCACGAAGGGCGCGAGGGCGCCGGGCAACCGTGCCGGAGGCCACCATCGCCCCATCAACAACCGCGCCGAAACCCAAAAGGCCGGCCCTCTGCCAGGACCGGCCTAAAAATCAAACCTCACGTCGCGCGAAACCACGCGCCGCACGCCGCACGCGCGCCGTCTACCGCACGGAGCTACCGCGCGCCGCTCACCGCACGGAACCACCGCGCGCCGACGCGTCAGTTGAACGACGGAATCGACGACGCGTCGTCGTCCTCGGGGCCGCTGAGCTCGACCTGCGCGGGGCTGAGGATGTACACACGGGAGGTCACGCGCTCGATGGAGCCCTGGAGCCCGTACACCACGCCGGACGAGAAATCGATGATGCGGTAGGCCTCGGAATCCGGAGCCTCGCTGAGGTTCAGCACAACCGGAACGCCGCTGCGCAGCGCACGCCCGATCAGCTGCGCCTCGTTGTACGACTTCGGCGAGATAGTCATGATCTGTTTCATCTGGCTCCTGAAAGGTGTGACGGAGGTCGAGCGTGTGGCGCCGGAAACATCGGACGCGGAGGGCATCGGCTGCGGGGCGAGCGCGGCCCCGGAGTCGAACGCCTCGTCGGAAGCGCTCCGGTCGTCGTCCTCGTAGTCGTAGACGTCCTCATCGTCCGCAGGGTCCGCCATGCCAAGATAGGTCATGGCGTTCTTCATGAATCCTGCCATCACAGCTCCTTCGCGTTCTGGCCTCGAAAATCTTCAATCCCTCCCATTATGCCACGCCGTCCCGTCATAGCGGCCGCTGGGAAGGACGGGCGGCGCGTACAGGAAGGGGAATATACACGATTCGACCGCCGGCCGGTTCGCGCATGCCAGCGCCTACCCCGCGCATAACGAAGGCCGCGGAATCCCGCGGCCTTCATCCCGCACGACGTCACGCGTCGAACAGCGTCGAACAGCGTCGAACACTCAGCGCATGAAGTCGGGAATCGTCGGCTCGTCGCCGTCGTCGTCATCATCGAAGGTCTCGGTGTACGGCGGCATGGCGTTGAACTGGCCGGACTGCGACGGGTACACGGCGTGCTCCGCGGTGTCATCCGAGGAGACCGGGCGCTGCGCCACGGACGGCGCGGCAACCGGTGCCGCCGCGGCCGGCGCGATGACGGGCTTGGTCTGGATCGGGCGCGAGACCGGGGACGTGGTGTCGATCACGGGCGCGGTCTTGTCCTGGGCGTCCTGGTTCGCCGGGTCGTCCGCCGCGGTGAAGCCGCCGGCCACGATCGTGACGAAGACACCGTCGCCGAAGGAATCGTCGAGCGTGCAGCCCATGGTGATGGCCGCCTCGGGGTGCACGGTCTTGGAGATCATGTCCATGGCCTCGCTGACCTCGGTGAGCAGCAGGTCGGCCGGGCCGGCGATGCTGACGAGCACCGAGTGGGCGCCGGAGATGCCCTGCTCGAGCAGCGGCGACGCGATGGCGAACTCGGCGGCCTGCAGGCACCTCTGGTCGCCCTGCGCGGAGCCGATGCCGAAGAGCGCGGTGCCGGCATCCTTGAGGGTGCTGCACACGTCGGCGAAGTCCACGTTCATGTACGGGTTCGGGTTCGTGATGAGGTCGGTGATGCCGCGCACGCCGGCCACGAGCGTGCTGTCGGCGCGCTTGAACGCATCGATGAACGACGTGCTCGGGTCGAGGTCGAGCAGGCGGTCGTTCGGGATGGTGATCATGGCATCGACTTCCTTGCGCAGGTTCTCGATGCCGGTTTCCGCGGAGGCGGCGCGGCGCTTGCCCTCGAAGGCGAACGGACGCGTGACGACCGCGATGGTGAGGGCGCCCTGCTGGCGGGCGATGCGCGCCACGATAGGCGACGCGCCGGTGCCGGTGCCGCCGCCTTCGCCGCAGGTCACGAACACCATGTCGGAGCCCTTGAGGGCCTCCTCGATGTCGGACTGGTGGTCCTCGGCCGCCTTGGCGCCCTTCTCCGGGTCGCCGCCGGCGCCCAGGCCGCGGCTCGTCTCGTCGGACAGCGTGATCTTGACGTCTGCCTCGCTGCGTGCGAGATCCTTGGAATCGGTGTTGATGGCGACGAACTCGACCCCCTTGAGGCCTTCGTCAATCATGCGGTTCACGGCATTGCCACCGCCGCCGCCCACGCCGACGACACGGATGATGGTGCCTGCGGGATCGAATCCAGACTCGGTGTCGGGATTCACATCGTAATCGCTCATGATGCTCCTGTTCATTACGCTTTGCTCAATACTTTAACGCAGACGATGCCATTTCACGACGCGTTCACGACATGTCGTGAAATTTTCCGGCGCGTACCCTCCGATGCGCACTCCGATGCACCCTCCGGCGCGCCCTGTGCGACGTACACCGTCGACGCGCGCCGCCGCCGATCGTCAGTACACGTCGTCGAGCGGATCGGACTCGAAAAGGTCCCGCCGCTGCTCGGGGCTCAGGTCGCGCGACTCGAGCCACCCGTACGGCAGATGCACCTTCTTCGCGTACCTCACGCGCCCGCGCGGCTTGTCGGCAATCGCCTCCGGGAACGGTACGTCGGGGTCGAGCGAATCCACGGTGCGGCGCACGTCGTCCAGCGTCTCGCACTCCATGAACGCCTTGCGCGTCGACCCTCCCACCGGGAAGCCCTTGAGATACCACGCGGCGTGTTTGCGCAGGTCGTGCACGGCCATGCGCTCGTCGCCATCGTAGAACTCCACGAGAAGCCCCGCGTGGCGCAGGATGACCTGCCCCACCTGCCCCAGCGTGGGATTGACGCGCTCGGGCGAGCCGGCGAAGGCGTTCTTGATGTCGGCGAACAGCCACGGGCGGCCCTGGCAGCCGCGGCCTATGGCGACGCCGGCGCATCCGGTGGTGCGCGCCATCTGAAGCGCGTCTTCGGCGGTCCAGATGTCGCCGTTGCCGAACACGGGGATGTCCAGCGCCTGCACGAGCTCGGAAATGCGGTTCCAGTCGGAATGCCCGCCGTAGTACTCGGCCGTGGTGCGCGCATGGAGCGTCACCATCGCGCAACCCTCGTCCTCGGCTATGCGCCCGGCGTCGAGGAAGGTGGTGTGGGAGTCGTCGATGCCCACGCGGATCTTGGCGGTGACGGGGATGCCGGCGGGCCGGCACACGCGGATCACGTGGCGCAGGATCTCGCGGAACAGGTCGAGCTTCCACGGCAGCGCGGAGCCGCCGCCCCGCCTCGTGACCTTGGGCACGGGGCAGCCGAAGTTGAGGTCGATGTGGTCGGCCATATGGTTGTCCACCACGATGCGCGCGGCCTGCTCGAGGATATGCGGGTCCACGCCGTACAGCTGCAGCGAGCGGAACGATTCGCTCGGCGCGAAGCGGCACAGGCGCAGCGCCTTGGGGTTGCGCGCCGTCAGCGCGCGGGCCGTGATCATCTCGGCCACGTACAGGCCGTCCGGTCCGTAGCCTTCGCACAGCACGCGGAACGGCCAGTTCGTCACTCCCGCCATGGGCGAGAGCATCACCGGCGTGGCGACGCGGTGCGACCCGAGCATGAAGGCGCCCGGCAGCCCCTTCGGGGCGGTTTCGGTCATATGGTTCTGTCTCCTCATTCCTCGTCGCGACGATACACCCGCACGATACACCCGCACATAAAGGCGGCGCACCGACCGAAGCCGGCGCGCCGCCAACGCGTCACCGGCTGCATCGTCGATGCATATCGTCGATGCAGCCGAACGCCTGCCAGATGCGTCTCAGGCGTTCTCGCCGCCGGCCTCCTCGACCTTCACCGGCGCGGACTCGTCCTCGCCGGCCTCGGCGGTGTAATCCACGGCGCCGTCGGCACCGCGCACGCCCGTGATCTCGGCCGGGCCGCCGGGGATGCGCACGCGCTTGTCGGACACGCGGTCCGCCACGTACTGCTCCACGTTGGCAAGCGCCACGCGCTCCTGCTTCATCGTGTCGCGCTCGCGGATGGTCACGGCGTTGTCATCGATCGTGTCGAAGTCCACGGTGATGCACAGCGGGGTGCCGATCTCGTCCTCGCGGCGGTAGCGGCGGCCGATGGCGCCGGCCTCGTCGTAGTCGATCATCCAGCCGTTCTGGCGCAGGTCGGCCTCGAGGTTATGGGCGATGTTCTGCAGCTCGGGCTTCTTCGACAGCGGCAGCACGGCGGCCTTGACCGGGGCCAGGCGCGGGTCGAGGCGCAGCACCGTGCGCTTGTCCACGCCGCCCTTGGCGTTCGGGGCCTCGTCCACGTCGTAGGCGTCCACGAGGAACGCCATGAGGGAACGGGTCAGACCGGCCGCCGGCTCGATGACGTACGGCATGTAGCGCTCGCCGGAGGCCTGGTCGAAGTAGCTCAGGTCCTCGCCCGAATGCTTGGAATGCGCCGACAGGTCGAAGTCGGTGCGGTTCGCGATGCCCTCGAGCTCGCCCCAGTCGGAGCCCTTGAAGCCGAACTTGTACTCGATGTCGACGGTGCGCTTGGAGTAATGCGCGAGCTTGGCCTTCGGATGCTCGTAATGGCGCAGGTTCGCCGGGTTGATGCCCAGGTCGGTGTACCAACGGGTGCGCGTGTCGATCCAGTACTGGTGCCATTCCTCGTCGGTGCCGGGCTTGACGAAGAACTCCATCTCCATCTGCTCGAACTCACGCGTGCGGAAGATGAAGTTGCCGGGCGTGATCTCGTTGCGGAACGACTTGCCCATGTTCGCGATGCCGAACGGCGGCTTGGAACGCGAGGCGGTGAGCACGTTCTTGAAGTCCACGAAGATGCCCTGCGCGGTCTCGGGGCGCAGGTAGTGCAGGGAGTTCTCGTCCATGACCGGGCCCAGGTGGGTCTGGAGCATCATGTTGAAGTCGCGCGGCTCGGTCCAGTTGCCGACGGTGCCGCAGTCGGGGCACGGGATGTCCTTGTCGGACTCCGGCGCATGGCCGTGCTTGTGCTCGTAGGCCTCCTGCAGCGTGTCCTCACGATGGCGCTTGTGGCAGTTGAGGCATTCGATCAGCGGATCGTTGAAAACGGCCACGTGGCCCGAGGCGATCCACACGTCGGTCGGCAGGATGACGGACGTGTCCACGCCCACCACGTCGCCGCGGGTCAGGACCATCGAGCGCCACCACTGGTGCTTGATGTTGTCCTTGAGGGCCACGCCGAGCGGACCGTAGTCCCACGCCGAGCGCGTGCCGCCGTAGATCTCGCCCGCGGGGAACACAAAGCCACGGCGCTTGGCCAGGGAAACGACTTCATCGAGTTTGGAAACTGCCACTGTGCACCTTCTGGTTGGTAGGTTGTGTGTGCGTTCGCACCGGCCGGGCCGCGAGCGCCCGCCCTCCCCCGCCTGTGGGCGCTGCCGAGGCGGCGCCGGCGGCATCGGGGTCGCGCGACGAGCCGATGGACTGCGTTCAGTCTAATGTCTGCACCTGACACGGGGCATTGTGGCGTATGCGGCGTAATCAGAACGTCACGTCCACCCTGTCGCCGCTGAGGGTGAACTCGGTGTTCGTGAACACCACGTTCGTATAGCCGTTCGTCACCGTGTCCCAGCGCCCCTCGTCGGCCGCCATGTCATGACTCGGGTCCCAGCGGCGCTCGAAGGTGAGCGTCACCTCGGCGCTGCTGGTGGAGAACACGCCGCTGGTGAACGGTTGGTCGGTCATGTCGCCGGTGGCGTAGTTGCTGCGCGAGTACTGCAGCTGCACCTGCCCGGTGGAGACGGTGGGCGTGCGCGTGATGCTGAAGGCGATGTTGCGGTAGTCGTAATCCTGGGTGTCCCAGTTGTAGTCGTTGTAGTTGATGGGGCACGTGGAATCCTTGGGCTTGCTCTGGTTCGCGGCCTTGACGCAGGCGTCGAGCTTGGACTGCGCCTGGCTCTGCAGCTCCACGGCGAGGTCGGTGGCGTTGGCGAGCGACTCCTTGAGCTGCAGCGCCTTGGATTCGCCGGTGGCGCCCTGTGCGTCGCGGCTTCCTTCCACGATGGTGGTTTCGGTGGAGCCGCTGATGTACTTGGAGCCCGTGTCGCTGATGGTAACCGAGTAGTTGGCCGGATACGCGGCGAGCACGTAGGCGGTGTAGCCGTCGACCTTCTGCAGGTTCTGCGACTGCGCCGCCTGGTAGATGTTCCTGTCGGAGACGGCGACGCCGTTGACCTCGATCTGCGCGCCGTTGGGCACGTAGACGGTGACGGTGTTGAGCAGCGACTTGCTGATCTTCCACGTCGTGGTCAGCGACACGCGCCCGGCGGGCACCACGGAGAGGGTGTCGCGGATGTGGTCGCCGGCGAAATCGTAGGAGACGGGGATCGAGTAGCCGCCGTTGGAGCTGGGCTGCGCCTGCCCCACCTGCACGTTCGTGATGCGGCTCTGCGACTGCGACGCCACCGCGTCGGCGAGCAGCACGCGCTGGTCCTGCGGCAGGTCGGGGTCGCCTTGGTCCGCGGCCTTGGCGTAGGAGCCGGCGGCGAGCGAGTTCATGTAGTCCTGCACGATGTTGCCCGGGTCGTTGCGCTGCTGAAAGACGGTCCATGCCAGGTAGCCGCCGGTTCCCAACACGATGAGAAGGACCGCGATCACGGCGAGGATGACGCCACGATGCGACTTACGGGGCCGGGCGGCCGCGGCGGCCGGTGTCGGCGCGATGGGCGCGGGGGCCGGGGCTGGCGCGGGGGTCGGGGCGACAGGCGCGGGGGTCGGCGCGGGCTGCGGCATGGGCGGCGCGACGGGGCCGGGCTGCGGCGTCATCGGGGCATACGATGCTCCCTGCCCCGCGCCGTACAGGGAGGCAGGCGCGGCATTGGCAGGGGCGCCGGGAACGGACGGGGCGACGTTGGCAGGCGACACGCCGTACGGGGCGGCATACGGAGCGCCGTTCTGGGCATACGGAGCGACCGGCACAGGCGTTGCCGCACCGTTTCCGGACATGGAGGCGACACGCCTGCTTTCCGCGGCGCGTCGCGCCACGTCGCCCGGAAGCTCAACGTCATATCCGGCGTTGTATACGGCGAGGAACTGCTCCTTGGCCGCGCCGGACGTCTGCGCCAGTCGGCTCAGGTCCTGGCTGATGAATTCCTGCGACGCAATAACCGGCCTCGTCCCCTGCGACACGCCGGGCTGTGGGGCGACGGGAGCGGCCACCGGGGCGGCCATGGAGGGAGGCACCGCGGCACCCCCGGCCATTTGCGGGGCAAAGGCCTGCTGTGGAACGGGTTGCGGTGCGACGGGCTGCGGAGCGGCGCCTTGAACCGGAGCGGCATAGGACGCCCCGTATGGCGCCGCATCGGCGACGGGAACGGCGCCCTGGATCTGCACGGGAGCAGACTGCACGGGAGCGGACTGCACGGGAGCGGACTGCACGGGGGCGCCAATCACGGTCGGGCTATCGTCCGACACGCCGGGACACGCCTCATACGGGGCGCCGTCCGCGGAGGCGCCCATGGCCGCCCCGTTCACCGTCTCGTCGTACTGTCCGGCGTCGTTCATCCGGTTCCCCTTCCTTGCACTCCCGGCCGGGGTCGCATTCAGTCCGCGGCCCCTCACCTACTTCACAGAGCATACACACCGCGCACGCCACGCCGCATACGACGGGGCGCCCGGAGCCGTAGCCCCGGGCGCCCCAAGCCGTCGATATTGCGGTCGCCGGCCGTTACCCGTCATCCGATGTAATCGGACCGATCAGGCGAGGTTCTGTCCCGTCGTCCCGGTCGCGGCATGACGCGGCGTGGCCTTCAGCGCATCCTCGCGCGCCTTCAGCGACTTGTCCTGCGGACTGTCGGCGGGAACCGCCGTCAGCGTGTTGGAGTTGATCAGCTGCTCAGGCGTCGACACGGACGGCTCCTCCGGCATGGCGAGGAAGATCTCGCGCTGGAAGGCCGCGGCCGCCGCCGCATCATGGTTCGGATCGTCATCGTCGAGCGGTTCGGCCTCGAGCACATGCGCGGCCACGAGCTCCTCCGGCGTCCTGACCATCGGCTCCTCGCGGGACTGCGGAACGAGAGGCTCGGTCCGCACCACGGTTTCCGTGTTATCAGCGAACGGAGACTGGATGGGCTGCGGTTGCGGCTTGGACTGCGGCTGCGGCTGAACCGGCGTCGGCGTCGGCTGGGGCTGCGGCGTCGGAGTCGGCTGCGGCCTGGGCTGCGGGTTCGGCCGCGGCGTCGGAGCAGGCTGCGGCTGCACCGGAGCCGGAGTCGGCTGAGGCTGCACCGGAGTTGGCTGCGGCATCGGCTGCGGAGTCGGAGCAGGCTGGAACCTAGGCTGCGGCATCGGAGCAGGCTGCGGCTGCGGCGCCACGTTCGGCTGCGGGGCGGGACGCACCGGAGCCGGAGTCGGCTGCGTCTGCGTGCTCGGCCACTGTACGAGCGGGAAAGATCCGTTCGAGACAGGATTCTGCCGCGGCGTCGGCTGCGGGGTCGGAGTCACCGGCTGCGGACGCACCGCCGGGTTCTGCGGGATCTGACCGGAGCCAGATGTCGTGTTCCCCTGCGTCGTGTTCCCCTGCGTCCGTGCCTGCAACGGATTGAGCGGCTGCACAGGAGGCGTGGTCGGAGGAACCGGTCGAGCGGAATTCTGGCTCAGGTTCGGCTTCTGGGTCACCGGCGACGCCGGCACCTGCTGCGTTTTCGCCGCAGGGCGATCATTCTGCACCTGCGGCGCGGGACCGGGCTGGAATCCCTGCTGATTCTGAGGCGCTGCAGGCTGCTGCGTCGGCTGGGACACACGCTGCTGGTTCGGAACCTGCTGGTTCGCAGTCGGCTGGTTCACAGTCGGCGGCACGAACCGAGGCTGCGCCATGTTCTGCTGCGTAGGATTTTGCTGCACAGGACGCTGCTGCGCGGCATTGTTCTGCGCAACCGGCATCTGAACGGGCTGCGGGAACTGCTGCGGCGCGGGAACACGATTCTGCAAAGGCATCGTCTGCCCATTGGTCGGCTTCATCTGCGCCGCGGCATTCGCACCGCCCGCTGCGTTCGGGGTCTGCGGGGCAACCGCCGGACGACCGTTCTGCGGCGCACCGTTCTGGGCAGGCGAAGGATTCACGGGCATCGTATTAAGAACCGGACGACCACCCGTCTGAGGCTGCGAAACCTTGTTCGGCACCGTCTGGTTCGGCACGGGCTGGTATGCGGTCGGATGACCGGCGGAACCCTGGCCCGGCACCACCTGGTTCGTCGCGACGGACGGAGCCGTCGTATTCGGAGCAGACGCCGTTCCTTCGGCCGACGTAGCCGAATGAGCGTCCGGCACATCGCCGGCAGCCGGCACAGGCTTACCGCAATGCCCGCAGAACTTTCCGCCGGGCGTCAATTCTCCATTGCAATACGGGCACTTTGCCATTCCCTTCTCCTTATCACGCGCCATGGTGGGAGGATCCGCATCGATCCGTCGAACCGGCCGGCCCACGTTGGGCCAATCACTCGGAAGACCCGCCGCGCCCCCATCATGCCGTGCGAGGACAGGCGGCCATCCCGTAAAACAACGGACAGCCGTACCGTGTCGCAACGGAGCGGCGGACGCGACGTAGCGAATCGTTGCCTTCATACTATTGCGATGCCGCGAAAATCGCACATTCACGCCCAACTCAGGCGGGAATCCCCTCCCCAACCGCCCGAAATCGTGTTCAACGGGTGCCACCACACCCGCCCAAGCCCATTCCAGGCAGAAAACAGCGCCCAGGGCAGACGAAATCGCGTTAGGCGGGTGCCACCACACCCGCCCAAGCCCATCTCAGGCGGGAATCCCCTCCCCAACCGCCCGAAATCGCGTTAGGCGGGTGCCGCCACACCCGCCGAACGCCATCCCATCCCGGACAGAAGCAAAACGCCACCGCCGCGGCACGGAAAAGGCGGTACCCGCCCCTCGAAAGAGGTGGATACCGCCTGATACCGGCCGTCCGCGCCGCGCCTACTCCGACGACATCGCCGTCGAGGAGGCGGTCGAGCTCGTCAGCATGGACCACATGGTGGCCTGGATGGTCAGGGTGGATTCGGTGTCGCCCGGACCGTTCTTGCCGAAGCTGTAGCTCACCGAGTTCGGCACGGCGATGCGCTGCATCTTCTGCAGCTGGCTGATGAACGCCTGCATCTGGTCATACGATCCCTGCACGGTAATCGACACGGGCACCTGCACCGGAATGCCGATGCTCAGCTTCGACGTGGTGACGGTAGGCAGCGACGCAAGCGTCGCCTCGCTGAAGGTGACGCTCTGGATCGTGACCTGCGCGCCCGCGGCGACGCTGTTCAGCGAATCGATGAAATCCTGCTGGTTGTAGGCGCCAGGAATCTCGGTCTGCATCTGGGCGAGTCGGCTCAGCTGGATCGACTGCTGCGGCTGGAGAATCGTGAGGTTCGCGATCTCGTCGCGCAGCTTCGCGTTCTTCGCCTCCACCGTCGCGGTCTGCTGGTCGGCCGACTCGATGTCGCTTTTCTTCGGCGTCACCACGGCGCCGACGGTGCCCAGGATCAACAGGATGGCCAGCACGACCAGCCCGAGGGCCTGCCACTTGTACTTGTTCATGTCTCCCCCTAAGAGATAGTGCTACGAAAGACGATGTTTCCTAAGCCTTGAGCGTCACTCGCTGTCCGAGGACCCGCTCGTCGACGCCGTCGACGTGGACGTCGTGCTCAGGCCGGCCGCCTCGGATTCGAGCGACTCGCGCATCGTGGCGAGGAGCTGGCGCTTGCTGTCGTCGGCACCAGCGGAGTTGTCGCTGCGCTCGGTCGTGTTCCTGGACTGGCTGCCGTCGGCGTTGTCCACGATGAGGTGGAGGGTCACGCTTCCGGTGTAGGTGTAGCCGGCGTCGCTGCCGCCCGTGATGGACGTGAGCGAGCCGTTGATGTAGCCGGTGACTCCCTCGAAGTTGGCGATGAAATCGTGGGCCTTGATGAAGTCGGGGTCGGTGACGGTGAAGTCGACGGTGATGACGCCGCCGTTGCTCCACACGGTACCGGCGGTCGATGACGCCGACGAGCCCTTGCCCGTCGCGGAGGCGAGCTGGTACTCGGAGAAGTCAAGCGACTCGTACTTGCCGTTGGCCGGCAGCGCGGAGTTGAACTCGCCCGCCACCTTGTTCCAGTCGACCTCGTTGTACAGAACGCCGATCTTGACGAGCTGCTCATCGTCCACGGAGTTGAGGGTGTCCTCGACGTCCTTGAACTGGGCCTTCTTCTGCACGAGCTGCGTGTACTGGTCCTGCGCCGCGGTGGTGCGCTTGTCGGCCTGGTTCACGAGCACGCTCATGAGCACGATGGCCGCGATGCACAGCGCCGCCACCACCATGTCGACCACCACGAGCCCGTTGCGCACCACGCGGTCGTGGTTGCGGCGCACGACGGAGCGCGGGATGAGCTCTGCCCTGAAGTTCCAGTCCTTCGGATTGGAGGTGGTGGCCACCTTGGCCTTGGCGAAGGGGTGACGGAAGTCGAAGCCCTGCTTCTTGACGGTGGTCTTGCCCTCGCCGGCTCCCTCGGGATTCTGCCCTTCCTCGGAATCGACGGGCGGCATCGCCGCGGTCTGGGAGAGCGCGGATCCGTCATGCTCGCCGCGCGGCTTTGCGTTCTTCTTTCCAAACAGACTCATTGCGGCCTCTTTCCAAGTGCCAGGCCGAGCACGGCCGCGTAATCGGCGGCGTGGGCGGCGATGTTCTGATTCGTGACGTCCTTCGACAGCGAGAAGTTGCGGAAGGGGTCTCCCAGACGGACGACCTTGTTCGTCGAGCTTGCGAGCACGGCGGGGAAACCGCCGAGCGTGGCGCCGATGCCCGTGAGAAGGATGGTCTGCACGGTATCGTCGGGATGCTCGTTGTCGTAGTAGTTGATGGTGTTGCGCACGCCGACGATGAGCTGGGCCACGGTCTCGCGGATCACGGCCTCGGCCTTCTCGAGCTTCTCGTCGCCGACCACGTTCTGCAGGCCGATGCGGCGCTTGATCTGGATGGCGTTGTCCCTCGGGATGCTCAGCGCATCGACGATGGCGTCGATGACATCGTTATCACCGGCGGTTACGGTTCGCACGTACTGCGGATGCGCGTTGTCCATGATGATGACGTCGGTGTTGCTGGAGCCGACGTTCACGATGGCCTGCACCCTGTTCACGCTGGAGCTGGCGAACACGCGCGCGAGGCAGAACGGCGCGGCGTCGATGGTCTCGAGCACGAAGCCCGCCTTCTCGATCACCTCGGCCATGCTCTCCAGGCCGGCGCGCAGCGTGGCCACGATCAGCCCGTGCAGGATGGTTCCCTGGCTCGTGCGCTCCTTCGACAGCGGCACGAAGTCGAGGATGGACTGGTCCACCGGAAGCGGAATCAGGCCCTCGGCCTGGAACGGCAGCGTCTCGCGCAGCTCGTCCAGCGCCATGTCGGGGAAGTTCGCCTCGCGCAGCACCAGGCGGCGGCTGGCGTAGGCCAGGGCCGTGTGCTCGGTGGGATACCGGTGGCGCGTGATGAGGTTGCTGATCAGTTTGGTCACGTTGTCCTTGGCGTCGTCCACGATCTCGCCATCGACCACCGCGCCCGCCGGCAGCGGCACCATATGGAAGTGCTGCACCTTGGGTTTGGAGGAATAAGGGTTTTCGATGACGGCCGCACGAACGGCATCATTCGACAACATCAATGTCGTGATTTGGCTCATGAGCACTCCCTTGCTAGTTTCTCTCCCATGCCGGGCTCACATGAGCCCGACGACGTGTAGATACAGGTCGGCAATGACCTGACCGGCGAAAACGCCGATCCAAGACCCCACGACCATGGAGGGACCGAAGGGAATCCCGCCCTTGGCCGTGACCTTCTTACGTGTTATTTGTACCAGTGCGGCAAGACCTCCGATGACGAAGGCCAGGAACGCGCCGATGATGAACTGCTTCCACCCCAGCCATCCGAGGGTCATGCCGAGCAGGAAGGCGAACTTGATGTCGCCGTCGCCCATGCCGCCAGGCCAGATGATGCTGAGGACGAAGTAGAAGGCGAACAGGATGAGCGCGCCGATATACGCGCGTCCGTACGCCGGCCAGGCGTCCGTCATGCCGGATGCGAGCGCGAGAAGCACGGCGCTGACGATGACGGAGGGGTACACGATGACATTGAGGATCAGATGGTGGTCGATGTCGATATACGCCACGATGATGCTGATCGCCGCGAGGTACAGCAGGTCGGGCAGCATCCACCACGTGTACAGGCCTCCGACGGCCCCGCCGACGACGCCCGCCATGGCCAGGCCCGTGAGGGCCTCGATAACCGGGTAGCGCACGGAGATATGCTCCTTGCAGTGCCGGCATGTGCCTCCGAGCACGGCGTAGGACACAAGCGGGATGTTGTCGTACCACGCGATCTGCGCGTTGCAGTTCGGACAGAAGCTGCGCTTGGGGTTGACGATGCTCATGTGGTTCGGCACGCGCCAGATGACGACGCCGAGGAACGATCCGAGGAAGCAACCCAGTATGAAGGTCACGACCTCGAGAAGAACGATGCTTGTGGTATCCATATCCTCACCTTATGTCACCGGTGCCCCGCACACGGGCGGGGCACCGAGGTTGGCTCCTTGCTCCTGATGCTCCCGGCGCGGCGTCATCCCTTCGTGGCGCGCACAAGGGAATAGCCCTTGGACGCCGACACGGAGGTGTCGAGCACGAAGGACGTCGACGAGGTCTCCGTGTAGTGCTTGTACTTGCCCTGTTCGGAAGCCGGGGCGTTCCATGTCTGCTGCGTGGACCTCAGCGTGGTGCGGCCGAAGAGGTCCTTGGAGGACGGCGTGGCGGCCTCGCACGACTGCAGCGTGATGTAGGGGAACATCTGCGGATACTGGCTCACATTGCGGTCGGTGCCGTTTGTGCCGAACTTCCACCCGGTGAAGGTGTCGGTTTCCTCGAGACACAGGGCTCCGGCGTTCTTCGAATCGTCCTTCAGGGCCTCGGCCAGACGGTCGGGGTCCGAGGCCACGGTCTGCGTGGCGGAGTCGAGGCTGCTCAGGAGAACGAACTTGTAATCGAAACGGCCCGAGCTGGCGCCGTCGGCGGACAGCTTCTCGGTGCGCACGAACTGGTATGTCGGATCGGACACCGTGGAGCAGTCCCTCGTCGTGGCCTTGAGCAGCGCGCCCGGGGACGCGGCGTCCACCTTGAGGCAACCCAGCGTCGAGGAGATCTTGGCCTTGTAGGCGAGCTTCGTGGTGTCGATGGTGCCGTCGGCGTTCGTCGGGCGGTCATACGTCATCATGTCGTACTTGGTGTCGCCCGTATCCGTCTTCGTGTCACACGCGACGTTGGACGTTCCGTTGGCCGCCTGGCCGCGAATCATCCGATTGTAGCAGAACGAGGTGATGGGCGCGGCGTTGACATAGCACTGCTTCGTCACGACGTTCTGTGTGTTCCACCGGAAGCTGCTTGTATCACGCGCCTGCATGCAGGCTCCCGTGTTGCTCACAATCTGGCTGGTGGTGTAACCGGCCTCGCCGCCGTTTCCGAGCGACTGGAGGTAGGTTCGTTCATTATCCAGGTCAAGCCAGCCGGTGGATGTGGCCTTACTATCCCACTTGCCGGCCGTGACATAGCATCCGTCGACCGCGGCCGCGGGGTTGAAGTCCGATCCACAGCCACCGTGGTTGACCCACGGGTTGCCCTTGGTCGGATAGAGTCCTTCGAAACGCGTGGTACCTTTCGTCATGGCACCTGTGGCCAGCGCCTGGCCGGGATTGCTGTAGGCGGCGTTGATGAAGCCGAAGTAGAACGACCATTTCTGCAGCTTATTGAGTGCGCTGCCGGCGTCGGCGAGCTCGGCGGCGGTGTCATAGCCGTAGTTGCCGGAGGCGATGCCCACCTTGCTGCCGTTCCACGTGCTGGAGAATTCGCTCGGCGAGTAGCTCGTGCCGCATGTTTTCAGCGTCACATGGGCCGGAGCCGACGCATCCGGGTCCAGACCCGTGATGCACAGATCGGAGCCGGCCAGCCTGATGGTGTCATCGGACGCGTAGCTCCACGCGTTGTACTTGGAGTACACCGTGTTATTGGCCTGGCACATCGGGTTGTAGTTATAGGTCACGGTCTCGCCGTTGCGATTGTACGAACCGGGTGCGAACCACGCGCGACTGAAGATGCGCACTGTCCAGCCCTCGACGGGCGTGGCCATGCCGGTGGTGTCGACGTTGCCCGACGGGTCGGCCGCCACAAGGCAGGTCTCGTCGGCGGGATCGTCGATGTAGTTGCCCTCGCCGTTGGTCAAATTCTCGGACGCGTGGTCGATCCATGTGCCCGTCACGGTGGCGGTGTCGCCGTCGGCGGTCAGCGTCGAGCCAGTCACATGGAGCCATGAGTGCTGCGAGGCGCCCTGCTCGTTGTCAAAGAAGGTGAACGAGCCGTCGGTGGATCCGTTTCCCGTCCAACTGCTGGATATCCTGGTCGTTTTCCCCAGGCTGGCGAACTGATACACGCCCTGCTCGGCGAGGATGGGGTCGCCGGTCGTCGTCGGGGAATCGAAGCACTTCGCGGTCACGAGGGCATAGCGCGTCTTCGACATATCCGCCAGGGCCGTCACCTGCTTCGCCGTCCTCGCGCCGGAGGCGTCGGTGGCGGTCGGATCGCCGTCCCAGTACGTCACGTCCACCCTCACGGTGACGGCGCCGCTGGAGTAATCGTCGGCGGAGGACGCCGTGCCCGTGCCGTTGATGCGCGTGCACGAGTTCGTCTTGTTATCGGACTGCGACGAGTACACGCAGGTCAGCAGCACCGAGCCGTCCGACTGCGCCACGAAATCGCTTGCGGATGTGGACGACGCCGGCATGTAGGGGTTGTACGACCCCTTGTCCACGGCCTGGGCGGAGGCGGAGCGCATGAAGCTCAGGCCGAGCTCGAGCCCGCTTTCCGCGGCGTAACGCGACTGCTGCGTGCGGCGGTCGGAGCTGTAGGGCACGGCCTGCCCCACGAGCACCGAGGTGATGATGGCCAGGGTGAGAATGACCATCGTGGTGAACAGCAGCGCCATGATCATGGCGGCGCCGGTCTCGCCATGCGCCCTTTTGCGGATGCGGGCACCCCACCGGCGTTCTACATAGGTCCACAACTGCGTGTTCCTCATATCTGTCAGTCCCTCCCGATCACATGTTGTTGATGGCGTCGTACATGGAGAACATAGGCATGTACAAGGCCAAGACCATGAAGCCGACGACGCAGCCAAGCAGAAGGATCATGATCGGCTCGAGCAGCGAGGTCAGCGACTTCGCCATGGCCTGCACCTCCTCGTCATACGCCTTGCCGGCGCTGGCGAGCATCTGGTCGATGGCGCCGGCGTCCTCGCCGATGGCCACCATCTGCACGAGCATGTTCGGGAACACGCTCTGCAGGGCCATGGCGTCGGAGAGCCTGGTGCCCTTCTCCACCTCGCGCGCCACGAACTTGGCGGCGTTCTCGTACACGATGTTGCCGGACGTGGAGCCGACGATGTCCAGCGCTTCGAGGATCGGCACGCCCGAGGAGAGCATGGACGAGAAGTTACGGCAGAAGCGGGCGAGAGCCACCTTGTTGGTCAGCTTGCCGAACACCGGGACCTTGAGCTTGAACGGCTCCCACCACTGGCGGATGTACATCTTGTTGCTGTGCGAGCGCCAGTAGATGGTGAACGCGACGATGCCCACGATGAGCAACGGGATGGCTACCGGCGCGACGTTGCCCAAGCTCACAAGCGTCTGGGTGATCGCCGGGAGCTTGGCTCCCATGGAATCGTACATGTCCTTGAAGGTCGGGACGATGGTCAGGAGCATGACGCCCACAAGGAGGAAGGCGATGCACAGGACGACGATCGGGTATGCCAGCGCGGACTTGATCTGCTGCTGGAGCCTGACGTCGGCCTCGAAGGAGTCGGCAACGGTGAGAAGGGCGCCGTCGAGGAAGCCGCCCGCCTCGCCGGCGCGCACCATATGCACCATGATGGGCGGGAAGAGCTCGTCCTCGTTATGCTCCATGGCCTCGGAGAACGACATGCCGTTCTCCACGTCGGAGACGCATTGGTGCAGGGCGTCGCGCAGGCGCTTGTTCTCCACCTGCTCGGTGACGATGTTCAGGGATCGCACAAGCGGCACGCCGGCGGCCACCATGGTGGCGAGCTGGCGGGCCATGACGGCGTAGTCCTTCTTCTTGGGGTATTTGCCGCCGCCGAGGTTGATCTCCATGTCGAGACCGCTGGCATCGGCGGAGTTCTTGAGATCGGTGGGCAGAATCCCCTGGCGCTTCAGGCGGTCGATCGCCTGGCTGCGGCCGGTGGCCTCGATGTCGCCGCTGACCTTCTGCGAATTCTGGATGCCCTTGTAATGCCATACGGTGCTTACCGCTTCGTCTGCCATGGCCGTTCCTTTTCTCCCGACGGAACAACTCCTCGTCCCATCCGAGCTCGGTTTCCCTGGACGACGGCAACGACGCTATCGCCGTCTGATCCCTTTCTTGTGCATATTGTAGTCTATATGCTTTTCCCCCGCGCGTCGCCCGCATGATCATGGACAGGCGAGGACTGGCGGGCAGTGCGGGGCGCGAAGCGAGCGAGGCCTCCCCCATAACAATGTGATGGGAAACGGGCGGAATCCGGTGTTTGAGCGGCGGAATCGTAGGAATTCCGTCCGCGAACCATCGCATTGTTAAGGAATACGATTCCCCAGCGCATGCCGTCCGAGTTCCTCTATCACATCAGGCATGTCGGTCCAAGGCGCGAAGTTAAGTCGGCTCTCTTCAGCAAGTCTGATGCGTATCCTCCTGTGCCCCTCCGTATTGTGCTTGGCAGCGTTTGCAACGGCATTCCGCACGCTCGCCTCGGTGACGGCACCAGGCACAATGTACTTTTGGCGTTTCCCCTCCGTCATCCGAGCTTTGGCGGCGGCTGCTTCAGCATCTTTGGTCTGCGTGACGTTCGGCGGGCACGGTGTTTTGTGATCGAGCAGCCAAACCTCAAAGCACGGATTCGACACAACAAGCTCCAGTCCATTCTCCCTGCACGTCCTTTCCGCACGCGAGAGATCCGCAGCCTTGAACTGATCCACGTCGATGACTACCCAGACCTTCGCGTAGGGGTCGCCACCTCCGTCGTCTCCATGTTTCATCCTTTCGGCGGCGAACTGCGCCAGAGCACCGGGGCTGAACTGTTTGCTGACGTAATGGATGACGACACCTTGATACATCGGCTTCAGCTCATCGAAGTACTGGCGCTCCGTTACTTCTCCGTTGCCGACCACGAGATACCGCTTCCGACGGGTCCGTTTCGGACGAGGCGCATCCCTACCCTGTGGAAAAGCACGTTTTGTCGACTTCCGAGATTTCGCGGACATCACTCCCCCTCCCCCTCGGCCCATTCGCCCGCGGCATCATGTGCATCCCCGCTCGCTTCCTCACTCACCATGCGTGCAAAAGCCGCGTGGAACGAGGGCTGCGGAGCGGCGCCATAGACACCATTGAGATAGTTCCTGCCGATATTCTCATCCTTGCGGATGCCCACGTCGGTTACGGGGAACAGCTCCGACGCGCCGAGACTTCCCTTCTCCACGAGCCATACTTGGTCAGCGGACAGCGGGGAGACGGGACCCGTACGGTCGATCAGCGTCACATCATGCGTGGTGAATATCAGCTGTGCACCATGAGGATTGGTCGCGGGATCGGCATAGAGTTCCACGAATTCCCGGACCAAACCGGGATGCAGACTCGTGTCTATCTCATCGATCATGGTCACGGAGCGTTTGCCGAGCTGACGCAGGGCGAGAGAAAAGAAGGACATCGCGGCAATCGTGCCCCGGGACTCATCGCCCAGGCCGAACACGGCGGAGACGGAGGTACCCGCATGTGTGAACTTCAGCGCCGTCGCAGTCGATGACGCCGCATACTCACCGGAACGTTTCCCCGCCTGCATGGGCAGGCTGTCGGGCATCTCACGACTTATATCGACGGGCACGGCTTCGATATCCGTGATGCCGAAATCGGCATACCGCACCAGCGCCGTCAGCTTCTTCGAGAAGCTGGTTCCCTTGCCGTATTGTTCATGCACAAAAGGCTGCTCTCCAAGAAAGGACGCGGCATCGCAATATGCCATCTCATCCGAGAAGAACCGGAAGACCGGCTGGACGCACCGGATCCCGGCCGCCGCCGCGGCCGACAGGAGCAGCGCATTCGGCCGCAAGTCCATGGTTTTCCTGACCTGCGCACGCGGACCTTTGAAGGAGGGACCGAATTCAATCGCTCCACTCTCGTCTCGAGAGAACAAAGCGCTTGAATGCGTGGACGGACGCCCGTCAATCAACCGATAGAAAACCAGCTCCTCCTCCAGAACGCGGGCATCGTCATAGCTGAACGAATAGCGGTATCTCTGCCCATCATCGGCAATGCATTCCATGAGGAAGGACGACGGTTCGGATTCGCTGCCCTCGCGGAGACGGAAAGGCTGTCTGCGGATGCCGCTGGTAGCGCTGCCGCCGCTGTAGCTGGTCGTGACGAGATCCCGCATGGCCTTCAAGGCAAGGAGGAAATTGGATTTCCCGGAGGCGTTCGCACCGTAGATCGCCGCGGCACGAGACAATTCATCGGAAGGCACGTCGCGGAAGCGAGGCTCGCGGCGCATGGAAAACGCCTGGGCGCCTTCGAAACTACGGAAGTTCGAGAAGCTGAAGTCGATAAGCATAACGATTCCTCCCTTCTGGTCGCCGCCAAGCGAGCCGCCGACGAGTGTCAACGTCGGTTGGCATGAGTTGTTCTGTCCATCAGTATATAACGAAAGTGCCTATTTTTGCAGGTTTGCGCAAAATTACCTTGTTTCTTTTCATCTTTTCTGAAATAACTCGATATAACCAACCAGATATATCCGGGCGATATCAATACCCATAACAATGTGATGGAATACGATTCCCCCGCCCCGAAACCACGGTCAGCGGGTGCCGGTCTGGAGGGCGGCGTCGGTGGCGGAGTCATAGGTGAACTTCTTGACGGTTGTTTTCTGGTTGAAGGCCAGGATGGAGTAGCTCGTGCCGTCGGCGGACGGGGTGACCATGAGGAAGACTCCCGGCGAGCAGTTGAGCTGTGCGCCGACGTCGAGGTAGGCCTTGTTGCCGCTGGCATCGCTGCAGGAGACGGCGGTGGTTCCGGGGAAGGTGCCGCCGTGGTCGGCCATATACGTCTCGACCACGGACTGTGCGTTCTTCGCGTCCTGCGCGGCGGCCGAATCCCAGGAGGCCCGGCGCTGGTTCATGAACAAGGGCACCGACACGGCGGCGAGAATGCCGATGATGATGACGACCACAAGCAGCTCGACAAGCGTGAACCCGCGCTCCCCGCGGCTGCGACGACCCTGTGTATGAATGACAATGGTCATACGACCTGCTTTCCGTTGTGGTGAATATGTGATTCCTCAGATGGCGACGACGCCCGGACTTCGCCGTCCGGAACGATTCTCGCACTTCACAAATCTATCACATAACAACGGAAGGCGCGACGGGGACGCAAAAAGGGGGCTGCGCAATGGCGCAGCCCCCTTTGGTTCTAGCTTATCAGTGAACCCAGCCAATCAAGACTTATCAGTTGTGCTTGTCAGTGCTTGTCAGAGGTCTGGATGGCGGCATCCTGAGAGGAATCATACGTGTATTCCTTAGTACCATTCGCGTGGGATGCAGTAATCGTGTAGGCCTCTTTGTTATCGCTCGGTGTAACAGTGAGGGTCACGCCTGCGGAGCAGTTGAGCTGCTGACCACCATCACCACCAATCGTTGCTTTATTGCCAGAGGCATCGTTGCACGTGACAGCTGCTACATCGTTCGGAAATGCACCGTTATGATCCGTCAGATACGTCTCGACGACCGTCTGGGCATTCTTGGCGTCCTGCTCGGCGTTCGAGTTCCAGGCGGACTTGCGCTGGTTCAGGTAAATCGGGACGGACACGGCGGCGAGGATGCCGATGATGATGACGACCACGAGGAGCTCGACGAGCGTAAAGCCCTTCTGGCCCTTGCGACGACGCTCAAGCGCACGAGAAACCATATTCATGATTACCTACTTCCCTTTGTATGGGAATCTCCCATCTCAAGCCACCGTCCCACGAAGCACTATCTAAGCGTTCCGCTTTCGGGAGGCTTTCCCTATCCCGGACGACTCCGTCCGTTCCAAAGGCTCCTGCCTTCTGGTTCACAAATATAACACAAAGTGAAGAAAACGCAAAGACGGACCGTATTCGGCGTGTTGCACGCAATTGCAAGGCTTCCGACATACACCGCGCCGGCACAACCGTCGCACCATTGCGAAGGAACGGCATTACCAGGCATGAACACGATGCCGGCATGGCACAACGGACACCGACGCCAGGCATGCGACGGGGGCCGTGGGATTCGCCCCACGGCCCCCGATATCCGGTGTCACGGACAGCCGGCGCGGTGTCGCGGACAGCTGGCGCGGTGTCACGGACAGCCGGCGTCATTCAGGCATCGCAACCGCGCGATCGGCCGGCCGCGCCCGTCAGATCTCGCACAGGTACTCCCCGCTTCCGCTGATGCCGATGCCGGGGTCGGCGGCACCCGTGTCCGTGATGCATCCGGAGCGCGGCGCGGTGTACGCGGCGTAGTACTTGCCGGTCTGCGACTTATACAGAAGGTACCGGATGTCGGACGACATCTTGGCGTCATACGCGTACACGTCGAAGTTCCTCGCCGTGGCGCCCGCCGGGTCGGAGTCGGCGCACGGGGCCACCGACGAGGCCGAGTGGTTCACGGAGCACGGCACGTACAGCAGCTCCACGTCCGCCGACTTCTCGAAGGTGGACTTGGGCTTGAACACCACCGACTCCACCGCCGCGGCCGGCGTGGGCTTGGAAATCGTCTCGCCCGCGGTGTCGCCTCCCAGGTCGGCCGGGAACATGCAGGACGAATAGTCGCTTCCCGTGCCCTTCAGGCAGCGGATCGACAGATTCGGCATATTGCCGTAGGTGGAGATCATATACGAGTTCAAGACGCCCACCGCCGTCTCGAGGTTCGCCCGCGTCTGCTGGAAGGCGCTCGAGCGCCGCTGGTTGCCGATCATGGGGATCGCGGCGCCGGTGAGCACCGCGAGGATGGCCACCACCGCCAGCAGTTCCACGAGCGTGAAGCCGACCTGGCCCGCTCCCCTGCGCCTGAGGGCCCTGTACACCGTCGTCATGGCCTTGTCCTTTCCTTGCCTGTTCTCCCTATCGTCGAAAACTCAGCGCGTGCAGCCGCGCCACCCGTCAGACCGTGGTCACGCATGATGCCACGTCTCCCGTGCTCGTGTAGTTGCGCACCGTCAGCGTGGTGCTCGTGCTCGTGGCGATGACCTTGCCCGACACCATCGCGCCCGCGGAGGGCGAGACGGTGAGCATGCTGCCCGACTGCTCGAACATCTTCGCGTCATACGGCGACGGGGCGCTGGGCGAGTTGAGGAGCCTGTTCGCGAACACCATGTCGGACGTCGCGTATGTGGTGCCCGAGGCGCCGGCCACGAACGGCGCGCTCGTCCACGAGAGGGTTCCCGCGGAGCTCAGCGCGTCTCCGCTCCACACGGGGGCCGTGTACGTGACGCGCACGCACAGGTTCGTGGCGGCCGACGTGCCGCCTGTGCCCGCGCTGGCGGCGGAGACCACGTTCGACGGAATGAGCAGGTAGAGCTGCTGCGAGTCGCCGTCGTCCACCACCGTCATGCCCTCGGCGTACATGACGAAATGCGCGAGGTCCTCCGTGGCGTTGTTGATCTGCGTGGCGGACTGGGTGCGCATCATCGAGCGCTGGCTCGTGTGCATGAACTGCACCACGGTGGTGGCGAACATGGCGGTGAAGATGCTGAAGATGGACATGGCCACGAGCAGCTCCACAAGCGTCACGCCGCTCTGGGCGCCGCGAGCCGCGCGGCGGAACCCACGCAGCCTCGCCTCATGCCAGGCGCGGCGTCGGCGCGCCGCGCAGTCGCGGATGGCGCTCCGGACGGAGGCGCGCCATGCGCCGAGGGTTTCGGCAACGGCACCGAGAACGGCGCCGGCCCGGCATGCGACGGCGGACGGCGCCCTGCGCGGCCGTTCGTTCCGCTGTCCCATTCTCCGCTTTTCTATACTCTGCTTTCCTATACTCTGCTCTGCCATATCATCAGCTCCATTGCCCGAAGTGTTCATAGCGACCATGGCTCATAGCGTCCATGCGCCCGAGTTGTTCATGGCGATTTCGCCGCAGCAGTCCAGGTACTCCGTGGTGGCATACACCTGCGGGGTGCTGGTGCTGCTTCCGTACGTCCAGCTGACCACCACGGTGACTCGCAGCATCGGCGTGTACACGTCGGCGCCCGCCTTGAAGGGGTAGTCCGCCTGAACCGTCGGGTCCGACAACGCCGTGGTGAGGTCGGGCAGCGAGGCGTCGGTGAGCTTGAGATCCGAAGATGACGACGACGAAGAAGACGGCCCGCCCGACGAGACGCTCGACGCAAGGTATTCGGGCGAGGAGAACGCGGCCGGGTCGACGGCGAGGCACTGTGCGCTCGTGTTCTTGCGGTAGCACTTGCCCACCACGGTGTACACGGTGAACGGCGTGCCGTTGACGGTGTTGCTCGTATCCACCGGCGCGATGCTCGCCGTGCCGCCGGGCACCGCGGATGAGGTGGAGTACGCCAGCTGGAAGTCGCCGTCGCTCACCACGCCGAGGTCCTTGGCCGCGGCGTACGCGGCCTCGGCGTCCGACTGCGACATGCCGGCGGTGATGGACGCCAGGTAGCTGCTGCCGCTGACGCCGCGGATGCGCGAGCGCACCTTCTCCATGCCCGATGTGGCGAGCGTGGTGGCGGTGACGCGCTGCTGCTGCTCATACGATGTGTGGATCGCGCGAACGGCGAACTGGGCCGCCACGGTGCCCACCATCAGAAGAATAAGGAGTGCGACGAGCACCTCTACGATGGTGAAACCCTTCTGGCCGCGCCGCGGAAGCCTCCACCCGCGCCCGCCGGATGCCATCGCCCCGTCCGCGCCGGCCACGGCGGCATCGTCCGCCGCGCCGGGCTCCGTGCCGCCGCGGACGGCATCGCATGCCCGCGCGGGTGATGCGCCGGCCTTGAAACGCCGAATCTTCATGTGCTTCCTCCATCACGGCCGCGTCCACTGCGACGAAGCCGCCGAATGCCTCAGGCAGCCCCGGCACCGTCCGCACGCGCGTTCGTGACGTGGAAATCGTGACGATGCGCGCGACGGGGCACCCGGGCCGCTTCCCTTTAACCAACCATAGTATACATGGAGCCGCCCACGCGCATCCCGGCATCCGCCATCGGGACGGACGGCGCGGGATGACGCGGAAAACCCGGTGCGGTACACTGGGCTACGGATAGGCTCTGTTCCCGGCGCGCCGCAGCACCGGAGACGAAGGAAAGGACAGAAGATGCCAGAATCTCGCTCGTCAACGGGACGCTTCCCGTTCTTGCGGCGCGGGGGCGCCGAAACGGAGAACGGTACCGGTCAGAACGGCGCGGCGCCCGCCGGCACCGATGCCGCGAACCGCACCCCGGCCCACGCGGCGCCCGCCTCGGACGGCGTGTCGGATTCCCCGCGCCCGCGCCACGGCCAGGAGATGGACGCCGCCACCCGCGCGGCCAACGCCGTTGCCGCCGCACGCCGCGGAGGCATGCCGCCCACGCGCCGCCCCGCGCCCGCCCACACCACTGCGAACGGCCAGACCCCGGCCGACCAGAACTCAACGGAGCAGAAGGCCCAGGGCACGACGGGAGAATCGTCGAACCCCTCCGGCGCCACGCCGCCGAAGCAACCCGCCTCCCCGCGTATGACGCGCGAACAGGAGGAGGTCGCCAAGGCGCAGGACATCGCCCGCCGCATGAGCCTTCCCTACGTGGACCTCGACGAATACCAGATCGACAAAACCGTCGTGAACATCGTGTCCGGCGAGATGCTGCGCAAGAACGAGATGCTGCCGATCGACATCATCCGCGGCCAGCTCGCCGTGGCCTGCGCCGACCCGACGAACTTCGCCGCCATCGACGACATCTCCGCCGCCACCGGCATGACGGTGCTGCCCATGGTGGCCGTGCCGGCCAAGGTGCGGCAGGCCATCAACCGCTATATCCGCGCGAACAGCGAGCTCAAGGAGATCTCCGACGAAATCGTGGCGAACACGCGCCAGGAGGTGCAGCTCGATGACGCGCAGAGCGACGCCGAGGCCTCCTCCCCCGTGGCGCGCTTCGTCTCGCTGGTCATCAACCAGGCCATCGACGACCACTGCTCCGATATCCACGTGGAGCCGCAGGAGGACGGACTGCAGGTGCGCTTCCGCATCGACGGCGTGCTGCATGTTTTCCAGAAGGCGCCCAAGCAGATGACCCAGGGCGTCATCAGCCGCATCAAGGTGCTTTCCGACATGGATATCGGCGAGCACCGCAAGCCGCAGGACGGCCGCATCACCGTGCGCCACAACGGCAAGAACGTCGACCTTCGTGTGGCCGCGCTTCCCACCGTGTGGGGCGAGAAAATCGTCATGCGAATCCTCTCCACCCCCGCCGGCAACCTCAAGGTGGAGGACCTCGACTTCTCCGATCGCAACTACCAGGTGTTCAAGAGCGCCTACTCCCGGCCCTACGGCATGGTGCTCGTGACGGGCCCGACCGGCTCCGGTAAGTCGACCACCCTGTACGCCACGCTGGGCAACGTGGCGCGCCCCGAGATCAACGTCATCACCGTCGAGGACCCGGTCGAGTTCCGCATGAAGGGCATCAACCAGGTGCAGGTGAACAAGAAGGCCGGCATGACCTTCGCCGCCGCCCTGCGCTCGATTCTGCGAGCCGACCCGGACGTGGTGCTCATCGGCGAGATCCGTGACGCCGAGACGGCGAAGATCGCGACGGAGGCTGCACTGACCGGCCACCTCGTGCTCTCCACCCTCCACACCAACGACGCGCCGAGCGCCGTGTCGCGACTCGTGGAGATGGGCGTCGAGCCCTTCCTCATCTCGTCCTCGCTGTGCGCCGTCATGGCCCAGCGACTCGCCCGCCGCCTGTGCCCGGACTGCAAGCGCCTCGACAAGGCCACGCCGGCCGAGCTGCGCCTGTTCGGCATCGACTACAAGGAGGGCGACGAGCTGCCCGACGTGTACCGCCCGGTGGGCTGCAAGGAATGCTCGAACACCGGCTACCGCGGCCGCGTGGCCGTGCAGCAGGTGATGGGCGTCAGCGAGACGATGGAGGCCATGATCGCCAAGGAGGCCACCTCCCAGGAGATCCAGGCGCAGGCCGAGAAGGAGGGCATGACGTCCCTTCGTGACGACGGCTGGCAGAAGGTGCTCCAGGGCGTCACCTCCATCGACGAAGTGATCCGCGTCACCGTCTGACAGGGTCTACAATCGACAAACGGGCCCCGGCGCCGGTCAACGACCGACCGCGCCGGGCGCCACGGCATCACACGTGCGTGCGGGCAGCGGAGCCCGGGCGCCTATGGAAAGGCATATGGAAAGGAGAGGTGGATCCCATGGCACAAGATTCACAATCGCCCGGCGGCGGCTCGTCCGATGACGACGACCTCGCGGACATCAAGGGCGTGACCATGCCCAGTGAAATGGGCGGCGCCGACAACGCCTCCGGAAGAGGAATCGACGACACCGACACCTACGGCTTCTTCGACATCCTCAACACCGAGACGCCGTTCAACGCCAAGTCCGACACGCAGCTGCGCGAGGCCGCGGACGCCGAGGCCCTCGCCCGCAGGAAGGAAGAAGAGGAGCGCCGCAAGGCCGAGGAGGAACGCAAGAAGCGCGAACGCCGCCCGTTCGGACGCCGCCGTGACGATTCCGACTCCGACGATTCCGATGGTGCGCAGGACGCCGAATCCGACGATTCCACGAACGACGCGAAATCCAACGATTCCGTCAACCCCCTCGCCGAGAAGCTCGCCCGCGAGGCGCGCGCCATCGCCGAGGGCGAGCCGGCGCAGCCGCGCAACCCCTTCGCCGCTCCCCTGGACGGGGCGGGCGACGGAGCCGACGAGGGCGCGAAGGGTTCCGATGCGTCCCAGAACGCCGACAGCGCGCGATCTGCGGACGATTCGGCCGACGACGACGGCACGACCATCGTGCATCGTGCACGCGTGCCGCGGCAGGACCCGAACAAATACGCCTCCAGCACGGGTTTCGCCACGCCCCAACAGGTGGCGGCGCTGCGCGAGGCGCGCCGCCGCGTCAAGGAACGTAGCACCGATCCCAACGCCGAGCCATCGGTGGAAGACATCGAGCGCGAGGCGCGGGCCATCATGAACGAGACGCCCGGCGACCGCGCCGCCCTCACCGAGGAGGAGAAGAAGCGCCAGGAGGAGTTCAAGGAGCGCCAGCGCCAGGCCGACGCGCTGATGGATCAGCAGCGCGAGGAATCCGAGAGACGCGCGATGCTCGCCAAGAAGCGCCGCGAGGCGCAGCGAACCGTCTTCGCCGAGGAAGCCAAGCGCGAGGCCGACGAGGCCAAGCGCCAGCAGGAGGAAGAGCAGCGCAAGGCCGAGGAAGCCAAGCGCGCCGCCGCCGAGGAGAAGGCCCGCAAGGAGGCGGCCGAGCGTGAGCAGGCGGCGAAGGAGGCCGCGGCCCGCCAGGCTGCCCAGCAGGAGGAGGAACGCCGCCGCCACGATGCGCAACGCGCGGAGGAGCAGCGCAAGGCCGCCGCGCAGGCTGTGATCCAGCGCAACGAGGACGAAATGCGTCGTCGTGCCGCGGGCGGCGCGGATACGGGCATGCAGTCTCCCGTTCGCCAGTCTCCCGTTCGCCAGGCGCCTGCGCGTCAGATGCCTGCACGTCCGACGCCGCAGAGGCAGACGCCGAATTCCGTGGCCCCGGATGCGCGAAGCCTTCGGGACGCCGCGCGCGAGCTCGCCCGGGAATCCGCGCATGACGCCTCCGCCGGCCTGTCCTCCGCCGCCGACGTAGCGCGCGCCGCTCGTTCGGCGGCCGCTGCCTCGGCCCGACCGGCGCAGGGATCGTCGATGCAGGGATCGTCGATGCAGGGATCATCGATGCAGGGATCATCGATGCAAAAGCCCCCTGCCGGCAGGAACGATGCGGCTGCCGCGGCCACGGCCTCGGCAACTGCCGCCGCCCGCGCCCCGCAGGCCGGACGACCGATGCCGCAGGCATCGTCCCGACCGCAGGCATCGTCCCGCCCGCAGGCCGACGCACACCGCCCGCAGCAGGGCGCGTCCTCGCAGAACACTCAGAACGCCAAGGACACCACCATGAACGATTATCGATATGGCAACGGCGGGAACGCTTATAACGACGAAGCGCCCACCCAGCGCATGCCCGAGGAGATGTACACACGCCGCGGCGTGCAGATGCCCCCGGAGCAGGATTACCGGCAGGGCTACGGCCAGCAGGGATACCGCCAGCAGGGGTATCAGCAAGGCTACGAATCCCAGGGATACCGGCAGGGCTACCAGCAGCAAGGCTACGGACAGCAGCCTGGCTACGGACAGCAGCCTGCGCAGGGCGGCCCTGTGCAGGGCGGCCCGACGCAGGCGCATCCGTCGAACGAGGAGATGCGCGAGGAGTTCCAGGGCATGCCCGGCGTGTACGTGCAGCCCGACCACTTCGTGGTGCCGCAGAAGTCCGACGATTCCAAGACCAAGGACAACGAGAAGCGCAAGGCCCTCGCCGAGGCCGTGGTGCGTCAGATGCACGCGCAGTACCCCGACGCCGACCCCGAGTTCATCGAGGCGCTCAGGCGGCTGACGCTCGAGAACGCGTCCGATATGCACCTTGTTGTGGGCGCCCATCCGGCGCTGCGAGTCGACGGCAAGCTCATGCAGATGCCCGACCTCAGCGTGTGGGACGGCAACAAGACGTGGGAGACCGTCAAGATCATGACCACGGAGGAGGACCGCGAGAGGTTCGAGAAGGAGCTCGAACTCGACCTGTCGTTCTCCATCGGCCAGCTCGAACGATTCCGTGTCAACGTGTTCCGCGACCGCCAGGGCGTGGGACTCGCGCTGCGAACCATTCCGCTCGAGATCAAGAACGCGCAGCAGCTGGGCCTCGACCCGCGCATCGCGGACCTCGCGCTTCTGCCGCGTGGCCTCGTCCTCGTCTGCGGCCCGACCGGCTCCGGTAAGTCGACCACCCTCGCGGCCATCGTCGACAAGGCCAACAACGAGCGTCACGACCACATCATCACGATCGAGGATCCTATCGAGTTCGTGCACCAGCACAAGAACTGCATCGTAAACCAGCGCGAGATCGGCACCGATACGAAGAGCTTCTCCGAGGCGCTGAAGCACGCGCTGCGTGAGGACCCCGACATCATCATGGTCGGCGAGCTTCGAGACCTCGAGACGATTTCGACGGCCCTGACCGCCGTCGAGACCGGCCACCTCGTGTTCGCCACGCTGCATACGCAGGACGCCGCGTCGACCGTCGACCGACTCATCGACGTGTACCCGGAGAACCAGCAGCAGCAGATCCGCATCCAGGTGGCGTCGACGCTGCAGGCCGTGATCGTGCAGACGCTGCTGCCGCGCGCCTCGGGCCACGGCCGTGCGCCGGCCACCGAGGTGATGTACTCGACGCCCGCCATCGCGGCACTGATCCGCGGCGCCAAGACGCACCAGATCCGCACCCAGCTGCAGGCCGGCGGCGAGATCGGCATGCACACGCTGGACCAGGACCTCGCACGTCTCGTGACCAAGGGCATCGTGCGCCAGGAGGACGCTGTCAAGAAGTGCCAGGTGCGCGAGGAGTTCGACAAGCTCTGCGCCCGCGGCATCGCGTGACGACGATCGCGTGACGGCGGCGATTCGTCGCCCCTAATCCGCGGGGAGAGGCTTTCCAAGCCTCTCCCCTTTTCTGTGCCCGCGCTGAGGCGAGAGCGGGGCCGGGCGGGGCGTTCAGTGGGTACGATCGCTCACACTGAACGCCCCCGACCCCTCCAAACCCACCAAAACCGAAGGTCAACACCCTTCACCGCACACATTCGCTCACACTGAACGGCCCCGACCCCTCCAAACCCACCGAAACCGAGGGCCAACACCCTTCACCGCACACATTCGCTCACACTGAACGCCCCCGACGTTTAAGGAGGTCGGCCGAAGAGGGGAAATCCAGCCCTCATGGCGAAGAAACCTCGCCACGAACTCCCCTTTCCGACCCCACCCCAGTCCGCAGGGGGAAAATCGTGCCTCATGGCGAAGAAACCTCACCACGAACCGCCACCACGTCCGAAAACCGGCCTCCGCCGAGGAAAACAACCCCTCATGGCGAAAAATCCTCACCATGAACTCCCCTTTCCAACCCCGCCCGCGCCATCGAAGGGAACATCGTGCCTCATGGCGAATAATCCTCGCCACGAACCGACACCGCGCCCGAAAACCGGCCTCCGCCGGGGAAAACAAACCCTCATGGCGAATAATCCTCGCCACGAACCGCCCCAACGTTCGAAAACCGGCCTCCGCCGAGGAAAACAACCCCTCATGGCGAACAATCCTCGCCACGAACCGCGTCCTCACCCAAAAACCCGACCCCGCCCGCGCCATCGAAGGGAACATCGTGCCTCATGGCGAACAATCCTCGCCACGAACCGCGACCTCGCCCAA